>Ga0209130_1000116_pt1 | contig 129549 bp, 129 predicted proteins | sample AraplaMF_Cvi_mLB_FD_184264 | JGI IMG/M metagenome (GOLD analysis project Ga0209130, IMG submission 184264) | Arabidopsis root microbial communities from the University of North Carolina, USA - plate scrape MF_Cvi_mLB (SPAdes) (version 2) | ecosystem: Host-associated > Plants > Roots >... | reverse complement strand
GGGCGGCGGTGGCGGCCTCGGCGGTGGCGGCGGTGGAGGCGGCAGCGGCGGCGGCGGTAGCGGCCAGGGTGGCGGCGGCGGTCAGGGCGGCAGTGGCGGTCACGGCGGCGGCGGTGGCGGCGGCGGTGGCGGCAATGGCGGCGGCGGTGGCCAGGGCGGCGGCGGTGGCCTTGGCCATTGAAAGCCGCAACGGCATCCGATCAGGCTGCACACCAGCCTGATCGGATCATGCATTCCGGGAAGAGGATGATGTCAGCTACGCCAGACAGCCGGCACAGACCGAAGCGAGCTCGTCCTCACATGTCCCGGCTTCGCGAAACAGGCGCCCTCGACGATCGGCCCGCTCAGGGCCGATCCGGGCGCCGTGTTGCAGCGGTCACGACGACCGTGCCGCCATCGATCGACTCCCACGCGCGCGGATTGGCCTGCGACATGCGGGTGAAGAACAGGTATCCGGTTTGCGTCCAGGGCAGGACGCGGGAGGTCTTGTTGTCGAGGACGAGATCCCCCTCGGAGGTCGTCGCCATCAGCACCGCGTGCCCCTCGCCGGCGGGCGTGCCGACGACCGCGATCAGCAGGGCCGAGGATGGCCAGCCGCGCTCGATCAGGAGCTTCCGCTTCAGGAGCGCGAAATCCTCACAGTCGCCCTGCCCGTCGCTGGGGATGCTCCAGACATCCTCGCGGCCATGATGATCCCGGTCGGATATCTCGGATATCGTGGAGTTCACCCGCGCATTGACCTCCTGGAGGTCGCGCTGGTGTTCCGGCGTCATCAGGACCTGGCGCGTCAGGGCGCCGGAGCGGCGGCATTCCGCCGGGTTCTTCGCGCAGAAACTCAGGAAGGCCGGCGGTGGCGAGGCCGGCCCGCGTGTCCTGGCCGCGAGCTGCTGGGCCTGGGCAAAACCTGGCAGGATCCCGGCGAACAGAGCGGCACCGAAAGCCCATGTCGCGATGGAGCCAAAGGTCGTCATAGCCGAAACCACATGGTCATGGTCCGCCTTGCGGGTTGGTGGATCACGGGAAGGCTGCTGAAGGATGGGCGCCTTTGCTTAAGAAAGAAGGCGATTCTGTGATGAGAATTGACGGGAGATTCGGGCAGCCGGGGCAAGGCTGAAAGCGCGCAGTCCACAGCTTTCACGGCACGCGCCATCGCGCGCCGGGTGAAAATCTTGCGTCAATGCACTGATTTTCCTTGAAAAACAGTCTCTTCTCAGAGCAAGATTCAACTGACGGAAGGGCGATTCCGGCGGGTCAAGCGGATCCGTCGCGGCCGTCCTGCGACCGCTCCGGCCTGCCGGCCCAGCGTTCGATCGAATGATCGACGGCGAGCAACGCTATGGCGAGCACCGTCGCCGACAGCACGACCGCATGGTCGCCGAGCCCGGCGGCGCAGCCGAGCGCAGCGGTGACCCAGATCGCCGCCGCCGTGGTCAGGCCCTGCGGAGTGCTATGGCCCCTGCGCAGCACGATGACGCCAGCGCCCAGGAAGCCGATGCCGGTGACCAGCCCCTGCACGACGCGGCTGGCGGCGTCGATCTCATGCGGCTCGTTGAAGATGGTCGCCGCCGCGGCGGTGCCGAGGCCGACGAGCCCGAAGGTGCGGACACCGGCGGCGCGCTGCCTGTGTGTGCGCTCCCAGCCGACGGCGATGCCGGCCGCCATCCCCGCCAGCAGCCGCAGCAGGAGGTCGATCTCGGCCCAGATGTCGAAACTCTGTCCATCGGTCATCATCCCGCCCTCCCCGCAGCGATTGCCCGTTGGGCGTGAACGCGCGAGGAAGCGAGGTGTTGCCGCATATGGTTCGGGCGGCCCGGATCACCCTATCGAAGCAAGGTTCGACAGATGCCCTATACCGACCCGATCGAGCCGATGCTGGAACGCGCAGAGGAGCTGCGCCGGCAGATCGCAAGACGCCTCGTCGAGGAGGCCGGTGCCCCGCCGCCCCCTTCCCTGTCGGCCGACCAGCTCGTGGCTGCCGACGAGGCGATCGCTGCCTGGGCCGAGCAAGGCGAGGAAGAGCAGGATGAGCGGGCCTTCCGGCCGATCGGGCCGCTACAGCAGCTGCTCGCCGAGCATCGCGACATGGTCGCCCGGATCGTCGAGTTGCGGGACCGGCGGCTCGCCTGACAGGCGAGTCGATCAGACATGGCGTGTTGCGGCCGGCCCGCCGAAATGCGATTTCTGGCAGCGAGGTTGCGAGCTGGGGTCGCGCCATGCGGTTCGGCGATGAGCGGACGGGACTGTGGCGCCGCCAAAGGGCGGGGCACCGGCTGCTCCTGCTCGTCCTCGGATTGCTTCTGGTGGCCGCCCCTGCCCTCGCACAAGAACGCCGTGTCGCCCTGATCGTCGGCGTCGGCGGCTATCGCAACGTGCCCGCGCTCGCCAACCCGCCCAACGACGCCCGCGACCTCGCCGCGGTCCTCGACCGCCTCGGCTTCGAGACGGAAACATTGGTCGACCCCGACCGGCTGGCGCTGGAAGCCGGGGTCAGGCGCCTCGGCCAGCGCGCCCGCGGCGCCGATGCCGCGTTCTTCTTCTTCGCCGGCCATGGGCTGGAGGCCTCCGGGCGCAACTGGCTGCTGCCCGCGCCCGCGGAGATCCGCAGCGACCGCGACCTGCGCTTCGAGGCGCTCGACCTCGACAGCGTGCTCGAACAGCTCGATGGCGCGGCGCGGCTCTCGATCCTCGTGCTCGACGCCTGCCGCGACAATCCCTTCCGCAAGCGCCTGCAGGCTTCGGGCCGCGGCGCGTCGGCGGCATCCGGGCTCGGCCAGGCGAGCGCCACGGTCGGGACATTGCTCGCCTTCGCCACCGCTCCGGGCACGGTGGCGGATGACGGCCGCGGCCGGAACAGCCCCTTCACCACCGCGCTGCTGAAGCGCATCGAGACGCCGGGGCTGGAAATCCGCCAATTGATGGCCGAGGTCAGGCGCGAGGTCCGCGAAGCGACGCAAGGGCGCCAGGTGCCCTGGGAGAACTCGGCGCTGGAGGGCAGCTTCTATTTCCGCGCCGCTGCTGCCTCCGCGCCTCCTCCCGCGGCTGCGGCCGCTCCAGCTGCGACCGCCGCAGCGGCTGCCGGCGCCCCTGCCCCAGCCGCATCGACGCCCGGCGCCGAGACGGTGTTCTGGGAGAGCGTGCGCGGCAGCCGCAACCCGGCCGATCTGCGCGCTTATCTCACGCGCTTCCCGAACGGCGTCTTCGCCTCGCTGGCGCGCAATCGGCTGGAGGAGATGGAGCGCAATCGCTCGCCCGAGCTGCGCCGCCCCGACACGACCGGCGCGACGGCGCTCGATCCGGCGACACCGGAAGGGCGCGAAGCACTGCTATTGAGCGTGCTGAGCCTCGACCATTCGGTCACCCGCGGGCGCCTCGAAGCGCAAGGGCGTGCCTTGCAGGCCTATCAGGAAAGCAAGCAGCACCGCGCCATCGCCATCTCGCCGAAGCAGCAGCGCAGCTTTCGCGTCTCCGACGGCCCCTCCGCCGCGGCGGCCGAGGAACTGGTTCTGGAGCGCTGCCAGCTGCGCAATGACGAGCCCTGCGTCCTCTTCGCCGTGAACGAGGTGTTCCGCACGCCGCAGCAAGGTGGCGAGTGGCCGCGCCGCGACATGGAGCGGCTGGGCTATGCGGGTCCCTATCGCCCCGAGAAGGTGCCGGCGATCACGGCGGAGCGGCGCAAGGAAGCGGACATCGCCGGCTATGGCCGGGCGCGCGAGCCGAAGGCGATGGCGATCCACCCGCTCGGCCGCATCTTCGTCAAGACCGGAGCGGCCAGCGCCTTCGCGGCCGAGACCGAGGCCCTAAAGGTCTGCAACGACGACCCGGCTCGCGATGGTGCAACCGGCTCCTGCCTCCTCTACGCCGCCGGCAACACCGTGGTGCTGCCGGGACATCACACGGGGCCGATTGCGAGCGATCCGGGGAGCCCGGCGGCGCCGGCACCGGCGAGCGGGCGGTGAGGGCTGGAACGGATCATCGATCAGGTTGGAGTGAAGGGCTGAGAGTCGGACCAGCAGTTCGGACCGGGCTTCGATGTTGATGGCCGCGCGGCCAATCTTGCTGCAAATTCGGAAATAAAGAACATCGGTCGAGCTCACGCAGGTGTAGAACTATGCCCGAGCAGCACGACGCGAGCGAATTGTACCGACCTCTGACAGAAGAAGAGGGACTGGCAATCCGCGCCGAGCTTCGCGAGAGGAATTGATCAACGCAAGAGCGCAATCTGGCTGTAGAGAAAGAAGGTCAAAAACTATTCGCCCAGCATCACCATGCTGAGCGGCAGGCAACCATTGCAAATTCAGCGGATTTTCAGAAAATATTCATCCGGTTTTGCTTCTTACTAAATGGCGTCGCCATTATCGCCTTGCTGACTCTCATTGGCTCTCTCAGTGGAAATGGAGAGTCGGGAAAAATAGCAGTGATAGCCCTTCTAACAAGAAGGCTCCTCGTTGGCGCAGAATTCTTCATCGCCGGCCTCTCTGCGGCCACTCTTTCTGCCGGCATCGCAATGTTCGCATGGCAGTTTTCAGCGGGAACTTTTTTTCATGCTGGGCACACGTCAAATCTTGCGTCTGACCTCAACCCAATGGGAGGCCTAGACGAAAATGAAGAAGAGATAAATATTGCACTATACAATAAATTACCGTCATTTTTTATGAACAGCATTGCGCTATTTGCAATTTCGTCGGCAGAACTGTTTATTACTGGCACCTACAAGACAATGAATGCTTTTATTTTTTTCCGAGCTCTTCAATGACCGATCGAGGCGCCTAGACGAGCGACTTAACAATCCGCATTGAAAGCTAAGGATTCGAATACCAAGTATTTCAGGTGAATGGTGCCAGGGGCGGATACGCACTGCGATCCTGCCCCTGCCCCACAAGTGCTGAAACGCCCCTTCCAGACCACACTGGAAGACAGGCGAGCACAAGCCGAACGTTCGCTTCCAGTCAGTTAGTCAATGTCCGCTTCTGGCGCAAACTGAGCCGAAAACGTGGAGTAAATGGCCTGGAGCCTCTCTCTACGAGCATTTGCTCCTGGGAAATGCGTGGTGGATCAAGAACGCTTTCATGCGGCCGCTCGCGCTCACCGAGTATTGCCCACTCGCTGGGTGGTTACGAAGCGCGCCCCCTCCTCGTCGCTGATCGGCGTCAGCGGATCCAAGGCCTCACGCAGACGAACGACAAGCGACTGCGCCAGCATTGGCATCCACTTCAATTGGTGAGATGTGCCCAGCGGCCTGCACTGCGCGCTCGTGGCGCCGACTGATCCGCCAGAACGCGCGAAAAGCCCTTGCCAACGGACAGCCGTCCACACAGGGCGCAACGCCACAGGCGTTGGCTTTCGTCCACCGGCGCTGTCTGGATGGACAGCAGCTCTTTCTGGTCAGCCCGCCGGTAGGAAGCGTCGGCCGGTCGAACCGTGCCGACGACATATCGCGAGCCAGTGGAGACACCGTCGCATGGCCGTCGCGGTGAGGGAGCAGGCAATTTCCTCTTTGCGGAGATGGAATGCAGCGTCAGCGGATGGTGGCAAACTGCCGGATCTGTCCCTCGATGGCTCGTTCGGTCGGCAGTCGCTCCATCGAGCTCGCGCCGTAGAAGCCATCGCAACCGCTGGCACGCTCGAGCACATAGGCAGCGTCGTCCGGCATGGCGATCGGGCCGCCATGGCAGAGCACGATCACGTCCTTTCGGACCGCGCGCGCGGCATCCGACCATGCGCCAATCCTGTCGACGCAGGCATCGAGGGTCAGCGCAGTTTCGGCTCCGATCGAACCGCCTGTGGTCAGCCCGAGATGACAGACGACGATGTCGGCTCCGGCCTTCGTCATCGCGACGGCATCCTCCGCCGAGAACACGTAGGGCGTTGTCAGCATGTCCTTGGTGTGGGCACGTGCGATGATGTCGACCTCGAGGTGAAAGCCCATGCCCGTCTCCTCGAGATTGGCGCGGAAGGTGCCATCGATCAGTCCGACGGTGGGAAAATTCTGGATCCCGGCGAAGCCGAGCGCCTTGAGCTCGTCAAGGAAGAGGTCCGGCAGCATGAAGGGGTCCGTACCGTTGACGCCGGCCAGCACGGGTGTGTGGCGGACGACCGGCAGCACCTCACGGGCCATCTCCTTGACGATATCATTGGCGTTGCCATAGGCGAGCAACCCGGCGAGCGAGCCACGTCCTGCCATGCGGTAGCGGCCGGAATTGTAGATCACGATCAGGTCGATGCCGCCGGCCTCTTCGCATTTGGCTGAAAGGCCGGTTCCGGCCCCACCGCCGATGATCGGCAGCCCGGCGGCGATCTTGTCGTTGAGCTTGCGCAGTATGTCGGAACGGGTCTGGCGGCTCATGGGAGCTCCTAGGCTGATATGGCGTGAAAATTCTCGACCAGCGCCTCGGCGAAGACCGGGTCGTTGATATGCGCATCGATCTCGACGAGACGCCGGTTCGGCGCGTGCTCCCAGCCGGCGCGGATGGTCGAGAACAGGGCTTCGTCGGCGCGCGGATCATGGAAGGGCTGGCCCGGCGCATCGATGGCCGAGACGCCGCGCAAGGGCAGGAGAAAGCGCACTGGCCCCGTCATACGGTTCAGCCGCTCCACGATGAAGTCACCGATGCGCCGGTTCTCCTCCGGCGTCGTGCGCATCAGTGTGACCTGCGCGTTGTGGACATGCAGCTGCCGGTCTCGGAACTGCGCGGGGACGGTGTCCCTCGCGCCGAAATTGACCATGTCGACAGCGCCGACCGAGCCGACATAGGGAAGCCTCGTCCTGATCGCGGCACCGAACCGGTCTTCGGTGGCCGGGAAGACGCCGCCGAACAGGAGGTCGGGCACCTCCGTGGTGGTCGCGTCGATCAGGCCGGCGACCAGCCCCGAATCTGCGAGCTTTTCCATGGAACGCCCCCCGACACCGGTGGCATGGAAGACATAGACCTCGTGGGTTCGTTCCATCGCCTCGCGGACCTGCGTGACGCAGCGCGTGGTCACGCCGAACATGGTCATGCCGAGCCCAGGCTTGTCCGCCGCGGCGGCCCGGACCTCGTTCAGCGCCATTCCCGCCGCGGCGTGCGCGGCGTTGCCGATGATCCTGCGCGAGATCGCGTTGAGCCCGGCGACATCGACGACCGAATACATCATGGCGATGTCGTTGGGGCCGACATAGGGCGCCGTGTTGCCGGAAGCGATCGTCGACACGATCAGCTTGGGCACGCCGATCGGCAGCGCCCGCATCGCTTCGCTGACCAGCGCCGTATTGCCGGTGCCGCCGAGGCCAAGCACCGCGCCGATGTCGTTCCGCGTCGCCAGGAAACCCGTCAGCGCTTTAGCCATGGCTGACACCGCCTGGCCCCTGTCAGTCAGGCCGAGGACCGCCGCGGCGCCGCCAGGATGATAGGTGGCGATCTCCACCGCCGACACATCGGCCGAGCTACCGGCCTTCTGCGTGCCGACGTCGACGAGAAGGGCTTGAGCGCCGGCGGCGACGATCGCCTGCCTGGCATAGGCGAGCTCGGCCTCCTTCGTGTCGAGCGTGCCTACCACATAGACCTTTCCCATCCATATCCCTCCCCGCTTGCCGAGCCGGGCACTCGCCCGGTTCTGCATTTTCCATATTGTATATTATTTCGCATATTGCATACTACGCCTGTCAAGGCCAGCCAGGACCTGCCATGAACGCGCCACGCCACCTCACCCTTCGCGAACGGATCTACGAGGAGATCGTCAGGCTGATCGTGTCGGGCGAGCTGCCGAGCGGCGGTTCCATCGACGAGAAGTCATTGACCGAAAAGCTCCAGGTCAGCCGCACGCCATTCCGCGAGGCGATCGGCACGCTCGCAAAAGAGGGATTGATCGAGATCCGGCCTTATCGCGGCTTCTTCGTGCGCAGCTTCTCGCGCAAGGAGATCCAAGACCTCTACGAGCTGCGCAAGACACTCGAATGCTTCGCCGTCGAGCTCGCCGTCCCGCAGATGAGCGATCGCGACATCGCGCAGTTCGAGCGCATCCTCGACGAAGCGGTGGCTGCGCTGCGCCGGCGCGATATGGCGACCTATGGCGTGCGCGACAAGGAATTCCACGAGACCATAGCCGAGCGCTCGGGCAATGCGGCGCTGATCGAGACCCTGGCCCGGCTCGCCCTCCAGATTCAGCTCTGTCGAACCATCGCCAACGAGAACAGCGACCTCGCCGAGCGCGCTGCCCGCGAGCGCGACGAGATCCTGGCCGCCTTCAAGGCGCGCGACATCCCGCGCGCCGCAGCACTCATGCGCATCCACATCAGCGACGTCCAGGAAGCCGTACTCGCGCGCTTCCCACAAGAGAAACCGGCCCCCTAGCCGGACGCAGGGAAGAGCCAGCCTCTTCCATCATGAGAATGACAGCGCCGATCAACGGCGAGCCCGAGGGAGGAAACCATGTTCAAGCAGCTCGTCCGCACGGCAGCGCTCGCCATCGTCATCGCCGCGAGTTCCGCCGCCGGCGCCCAGACCCTGCGGATGTGGGGGCCGGAGCAGATCACGGAACCGCTGATCGCGGAGCTCTGGAACGGGATCAAGGCCGAGTTCGAGGCGGCCAATCCCGGCGCCAAGGTGGAGTTCATCCCGCCGACCGGGACGATCAGCAATGGTGCGGTGCAGGCGGCGATCCAGTCCGGTGTCGGGCCCGATGTGATCCTGACCAATTCCGGCATCGGCCGCATCGCCGTGGTCAGGAATGCCAAGCAGGTCCTCCCGTTGACCGGCGAGTATGAAAAGCGCGGCTGGAAGGACAATATCTATCCTTGGCTCTACAGCGAATTGCAGCGTCAGTTCGGCGGCGAAATCTATGAGGTGCCGGACGGGCTCGATGCGCTCGGCATCTGGTACCACAAGGACATGTTCGCCGAGCGGGGGTGGAAGATCCCGGCGAGCTGGACCGAGTTCGCGGCGCTGATGAAGGCGATGCAGACGGCCGGCGTGCAGCCGCTCGCCATCGGGCCGCGCACCACCGGCAGCGCCGGGCATCTCTTCGGCAGTCTCCTGCAGGCGGCGAGCGGGCGCGAGGCCATCGGCAAGGCGCTGCGCGGCGAGCTCGCCTGGGATGACAGGACGATTGTCGCCGGCGCCGTAAGGCTGCGCGAACTGGTCGAAGCCGACTATATCCAGAAGCGGATGGCGGGGCTCGATCTCGAGGGTGCCTCGCGGCTCTGGTTCTCCAAGCGCGCCGCGATGTTCGTCGCCGGTCCGTGGTTCACCGCCAACGCCCGCAAGGCCGGCTATGATCTGGCCAATGCCGGCTTTGCCGCCATGCCATCAGACATCCCCGGCGAGACGATACCGACCGGTGGTGTCGGCTGGAGCTGGCTGGTCCCGGTCAACTCCAAACAGCCCGAGCTCGCGCTGAAATGGATCGACTTCGTCCTCTCCGACGCGGTCATGAGGAAGCGTGCGCAGCACTCGGCCAGCACCATGATCTATCCGCGCGAGCTCAAGGGCATCGAGCCGGCGACGCCCGTGCTCAAGGAGATCTTCGCGGTTGCGGCGGGCGGTGTCGGATACAATCCGAGCGTCTATCTGCCCGGCCCCGTGCTCGACACCTATTTCCAGGTGATCCAGGGCCTGATCTCCGCCCAGCTCAGCGGCGAAGAGGGGATGAAGCAGATCCAGGCCAAGATGAGCGAGGCGAAATAGCCTTGTCTGCCGGAAAATCAGCTCTCATGCGGCTCGACGACACGCCAGCGCGCGGCCGCGCTGCGATGCGCCCGTCAGGCACGGCCAGCCGAGACACGCTTGGTTCGGCGCTGCTCCTGATGGCTCCCGCGCTCGCGCTATACGCTGTCTTCACACTGCTTCCGGTGGCGCTGACCTTCTGGCTGAGCTTCAGCCAGTCGGCGGGCTTCAACACCGGCGCCCAGTTCACCGGTCTCGACAACTACCGGAAGGCGGCGGCCGACCCGATCGTCTGGCAGAGCCTGCGGCACACCTTTCTCTGGCTGGCCTATCATGTCGTCCTCGCCGGCGGTCTCGGTCTTGCGCTGGCGCTGGCGATCGCGCGCCTCGGCCGCAGCGGCGTCTTCTTCCGTACGGCCTTCTTCCTGCCGCATCTCGTCTCGCTCGCCGTCGTCGGCGTGATCTGGGCGAACATCTACGATCCGTTCTTCGGCCTGCTCAATACAGCGCTGACCGGCCTCGGCCTCGGCGCCTATACCCAGGGCTGGCTGTCCGAGCCGGTGCTGGTGCTGTTCTCGGTCAATGTCGCAAGCTCGTGGCAGGGCTTCGGGCTCTACATGCTGCTCTTCATCGCGGGGCTGCAGAACATCGATCCCGCCCTCTACGATGCCGCCGAGGTCGACGGCGCCAACGGCTTCCAGAAGCTGATCCACGTCACGCTGCCGGGCCTGAGCGAGGTCATGACCTTCGTCGTCTCGCTCGCCATGATCAATGGGCTGAAGGGGTTCGCGACCGTCTTCGTCATGACCAATGGCGGCCCGTTCTACCAGAGCGAGCTGATCACGACCTATATCTACCGGCTCGCCTTCCAGGCGCAGAACCACGGCCAGGCCGCGGTGCTCTGCATCCTGCTCAGCCTGCTGGCGATCGCCATCACCATCGTCTTCAACCGCTGGCGGGCGAGGCTGGCACGATGAACCGACGCAACCGCGAATGGCCGATCGCGCTGGCGCTCGCGCCCGTGCTCGTCCTCGTCCTCGCCCCCTTCGCCTGGCTGATGGTGTCGAGCCTCAAGACCGAAGCCGAGATCGGCCAGGGCGCCCCGTTCCAATGGCCGGCCGACCTGATGTGGCGCAACTACGCCGACGCCTGGCGGATCGGCGGCTTCGGCGAGCTGATCGGCAACAGCCTGATGAACCTCGCCGGGGTCGTGGCATTGACGCTCGCGACCTGCGCGCCAGCGGGCTATGCGCTCGCCAAAATGCGGTTCCCGGGCCGCGAATGGCTGTTCTATATTTTCATCTTCGGGCTCACCATCCCGATCCAGGCCATCATCATCCCACTCTATCAGGTGCTGTTCGGTCTCCGGCTGATCGACACCCTGACCGGCATCGTCCTGGCCCAGGTCAGCAACGGCATCCCCTTCGGCATCTTCCTGATGCGCAGCTTCTTCATCAGCGTGCCGGACGAGCTGGTCGAGGCCGGCAAGATCGACGGCGCCAGCCATGTCCAGATCCTGACCAGGATCTTCCTGCCGATCTCGCTGCCGGCAGTGCAGGCGCTCATCGTCATCAGCGCCTTGTCGACCTGGAACGACTTCTTCCTGCCGCTGGTCGTGCTGATCAGCCCTGACATCCAGACCTTGCCGCTGGGGCTCGTCCGTTTCGCCGGAACCTATGCCTCCGAGTACCGGCTGGTCTTCTCCGGCACCGTCATCTCCTTCCTGCCGATCATCCTCCTCTACATCCTGACCCAGCGGCGCTTCACCGAAGGGCTGACGCAGGGCGCAATCAAGGGCTGAGCATGCCGCATCACGTCCAGCGGGAGATCCGCTATAATTTCGAGTTCGAGCGCCGGATCAGGGCTTGCTTCATCGGCGCTGGCGGGCACGCCTACCGCAATGTCTACCCGGCTTTGCGCTACGCCCCGGTCGAGCTGGTCGGCATCTGCGATCTCGATCTCGACCGCGCGGCCCGCTTCGCCAAGCTCTTCGGGGCCGAACGCGCCTATTGCGATCATCGCGAGATGCTCGCGCGCGAAAAGCCGGATCTGGTCTTCCTCGTCACCGCCTATCATCCCGACGGGCGTGTGCAGGCGACCGATCTCGCGCTCGAGGCACTGCAGGCCGGCGCCCATGTCTGGATGGAGAAACCGACGGCCGCCAGCCTCGCCGAGATCGAGAGGCTGCAGGCCGCCAGCGAGGCGGCTGGCCGGATGGTGATGACCGGGCTGAAGAAGACCTTCTTCCCGACGATCGAGAAGCTGAAGGACCTGATCGGCTCGCCGGGCTTTGGTCGGCTGACCTCGATCAATGTCCGCTATCCGCAAAGCCTGCCGGCTCCGGAAGAGCGCGGCGATCTCGTGAAGATGCAGAGCTTCCTCGACCATATCTACCACCCGGCGGCGATCCTCAACTTCCTCGGCGGACCGATCGAGCGGGCGAGCTATGAATGGGAGGCGGGCACGGGCGCGACTGTCACCAACCTGCGCTTCCGCTCCGGCGCGATAGGCACGCTCCACCTCTCAGCCGGGCAGTCGGGCGGCAGTCTCTTCGAGCGGGTCGAGATCATCGGCGAAGGCGCCAACGCCATCGTCGAGAACGGCACGAGGCTGACCGTCTACCGCAAGGCCGGGCTGCCCAGCTATGGCCGGGCGGCGAGCTTCATCCAGCCCGACGAGGCTGCGGCACTGTTCTTCGAGCCGGAACACTCGCTCGGCCAGCTCTACAACAACAACCTGTTCTATCTCGGCTACGTGCCCGAGATCCTGCATCTGACCGACGCCATTCTCGATGGCGGCGCGATCACCAAGGGAACGCTCTCGATCGCGCACGAGATCATGAAGCTGTTCGAGTTCTATCGGCGCAGCGACGCCGGCGTCACCACCACTCTCTGAAGGCCGGAGTCAGGCGACATGACCGCAACCAACCCCGTCTCGAAACGCCTGGACGGCGAGATCGTCCCGACCTCCTGGGGCGAGCTCAACTGGAAGATCACCGACGAGGCCGTGCCCGGCGCCGAGATGACCTTCGGCACCTGCCGGATCAATCCCGGCGAACGCAACGGCCTGCACTCGCATCCCGATTGCGAGGAGATCCTCTACGTCGTTTCCGGCGCCTGCGAGCACAAGCTCGGCGATGCGGTCCATCAGCTGAGACCCGGCGACGCCATCCGCATCCCGCGCAATGTCCGGCACTGGGCCCGCAGCCTCGGTCCGGAACCGCTCTTCGCCCTGATCATCTTCTCCTCGGGGAAGCGGACGGCGATCAGTCACGAGGATGACGCAGCCGGCTGAGCTTCGATCCGGTGCCAGGCGGCACGAGCCTTCCAGGGCGGCCTGGCACGCTTGGCTGCCACCGACAGGGCTGACCTGCCCAAGACGAGAGCCGGTAGTTTCGCTGGCCCTCATCGTGGGTAACAGAAGAAGCGCCGCCTCGACGGCGGCCCGTCACGCGCCTTTGTGCCACGTCCGGCCCGCCTGCGCCGGATGTCCGCTTCTGGCCTGGCGCACAGCGATCTACAAGCATCGCCCGAAAGCAGCCGGAAGTGCCGAAACTCGCTGTCCCGCCCCAACTCGGCTGAACCGGAGCGTGGCATTTGGAGGTCGTTGCGCGCATTGGACTCGATCAAGGCGATGAAACGTCAGGAATTCGCGCTCGCAGAATCTGCCCAGTCTCGGACTCGGTCAGCAGCAGTGTCTCTCCGTCAGGCAAGAGAACCGCATTCGTCACCGCCCGCCCCGCGCAGGAGATGACCCGGTAGAGCGGCACGCCGAGCGGCGAGAGAACCCAGGCGCAGCCATGGCCGGGATCGCAGACGATCAGGCGGCCCTGGCCGTCCACCACCAGCCCGTCCGGCCCGGAGAGACCACCGGGGAGCTGCGCGAAGACCTGGGTCTTGCCGGCCTGGGCACTGGGATCGAGCGGTACCCGCCAGACCTGCGCGGCGCGGGTCAACGCCAGGAAGGCGTGGGTCCCTTCCCGCGAAACGGCGACGCCGTTGGGGCTCGGCGCATTGGCGAGGATCCGGTCGAGGCGCCCATCCGGCCACAAGCGATAGAGCCTGCCGGCGGGTTCCTGCATGCCAGTCTGACCCTGGTCGCTGAACAGGATCGAGCCGCCTGGCAGGAACTGCAGGTCGTTCAGCCCCTTGAAGCCCTCGCTGTTGACCGCGCCGAGGATGGTCTCGATCGTACCGCTCTCGGGATCGATCGAGAGCAGGCCACGACGATAGTCGGCGACGATCAGCCGGCCGTCCGGAGCGACCTTCATCCCGTTCGGCCAGCCGTCATAGGTGACGACCAGATGCCACTGTCCCGCCGGATCGATCGCGAAGATCCGTCCGAACGGGATGTCGACGACATAGAGCGTGCCCTCGGGGCCCAGGCACGGCCCTTCCAGGAAGGAATCGATCGCCTGTCCGCCTTTGTTGGCGATGCTCCAGGCGCTCGCGCGCCGATCCCGGAACGCTTCGGGCAGGCTGGTGAAGACATCCGTCTCGATCGGCTGCGGCGGTGCGAACCAGCTCATCGATCAACTCCCTTGGAAGGCGTTGGCTGTGTGGCGCGCTATTGCACCTGCGCCGCACGGACGACATCGCCCCAGATCTTGATCTCGTCGGCGATGAACTTGCTGAAATCCTCGGGCGAGCCCGGTTGCAGGAAGCCGCCCTGATCGGTGATGCGCTTGGCAAAGCCGGGATTGCGCGTCGCCTGGATGGCGAGCTCGTTCAGGCGGGCGACGATGGGCTCCGGCGTTCCGGCCGGGGCGAGCAGGCCGAACCATTGCGAGGAGACGAAGTCCTTGACGCCGGCTTCGATTAGGGTCGGCACCTGCGCCGCGATCGGCAGGCGTTCGGCGCCGGTCGTCGCGATCAGCCGCAGCTTGCCGCTTTCGATGAAGGAGAGTGCGGTCGGCGCGGCGGTGAACAGCATCTGGATCTGTCCGCCGACAACGTCCTGGAGGGCTGCTGCAGCACCGCGATAGGGTACGTGCTGCAGGCTCGCCCCGGTCTTCAGCTTGAACTGCTCGCCCTGGAGATGGGGGACGGTGCCATTGCCGCCCGAACCGAAGTTTATCTTGCCGGGATTCTGCTTGGCATAGGCGATCAGTTCGTCGACCGTCTTGGCTGGCACGCTCGGATGCACGACGAGCACCGAGGGGAAGGTTGCAATCAGGCAGACCGGTCTGAACATCCTGAGTGGGTCGATCCCGGCCGCCGGCGTCAGCGTCGGCGTCACCGCCATGGTGGAATCGCCGAGCAGCACCGTGTAGCCATCGGGCTTGGCCCCCGCGACATCCTTCATGCCGATCCCACCTGCCGCGCCGGTCTTGTTCTCGACGAAGAAGCGGTGGCCATTGGCCTGCTCGCTCATCGCTTCCGCGATCAGCCGCCCGACAAAGTCGGTGGTGCCACCAGCGGCGTAAGGCACCACCATCCTGATATTCGCCGCCGGATAGCTCTGCGCCAGCGCCGGACCAACGAGCCTGCCGAGCCCGAGCGAAGCGACAGACGCGCCGAACGAGGCGCTCAGGAATGAGCGGCGATTGAGATGCGTCATGATGGTCTCCCCTTAGTTCGAGCTAGCTATTGGTCGGTCGGTGATGGCTGCGCGACCTGCGCTTCGGGCAGTCGGCGTTCCGGCACGCCGCGGTAGGCCCAGAGCCATTCGCGCGGCAGCGGGCCCTTGTTGCGGTCGGGCTTCTGCGATTGCTCCCAGGCATGGGCGAGAATCCCAACCGAGCGCGAGAGCACGAACAGACCGCGCGTCAGCGGCGGCGGGAAGCCGAGTTCGCCATAGATGACGGCGGTGGCGCCATCGATGTTGAGCGGGATGCGCTTGCCCTTGGCGCGCGCGACAGCGGCCTCGACTGCCTCTGCGATATCGGCGAAGCGCCCTCCCACGGTGCCTTCGCGGGCCGCCTCGCGTACCAGCGCCAGCAGGCGCGGAGCGCGCGGGTCGAGCGGATGAAAGCGGTGGCCGAGGCCCGGCACATAGCCGCTATCAGCAAAGAAGCGGGCGACGCGATCCTCGACAGTCTCTTCGAGCGACTGGCCTGCATCCATCGCCGCTGCGATCTCGCCGAAGAAGCCGACCGCCTGCTCGCCGGCTCCGCCATGCACGTCGCCGAGCACATTGATGGCGGAGGCCATGGCGCTGTTGATGCCGACACCGCAGGTGGCGGCCATGCGGGCGATCGCGATCGAGGGCGCCTGCGGGCCGTGATCGACCGCGGCTCCCAGCGCCGCGCCGAGCAACTGGGCCTGGGCTTCACTCGGCAAGTCGCCGCGCAGCATCAGCCAGATCATCGCCGGGAAGCTGACCCGGCCGATCAGATCCTCGATCGGGTAGCCGCGCAGCCGGATCAGGCCAGGCCGCATCTCGATGATCTCAGTCGACCACCACTCCTCGCCGCGCTCGCGACCTTCCTTGCGCACCCCGTCGCTCATGCCTTTTTCCTCGTCTCTTGCCGCCGGCGAGCCTCCGCCAGGATCTCGCCCGTGTGCTCGCCGAGCTTCGGCGGCGGCTGCAGCGGCCGGGGTGCCTCGCCGTCGACCAGGAAGCCGCCGCGGATCACCGTCAGCGAGCCAGTCCCCGAGCCGGTCTCGAAGCGGGTGGTCATGGCGCGGGAGACCACCTGCGGTTCCTGAAGGACCTGAGGAATGGTCAGCACGCGGCCGGCCGGTACGCCGGCCCGGTTGAGGCGTTCCTCCCAATCTGCCGCGGGTGCGACGGCGAGCGCTGCCTCGATGAGGATTTTCAGCTCGCCGCGATGGCGCTTGCGGGCCTCTCGCTCGCTGAAGCGCGGATCGCTCGTGAGTTCGGACCGCCCGATCACGCCGCAGAGCGCGACGAACTGCTCCTGCTTGTTGGCGGCGATGTTGAGCAGCCCGTCGCCGGTCTCGAAGGCGCCGGAGGGCGCCGCCGTCATGTTCTCGTTGCCCATGGCCTTCGGCTCGACGTCGGCCGTCAGATAGTTCGAGACCGGCCAGCCCAGGGCGCTGAGCGTGCATTCGAGCATGGAGACGTCGAGGAAGGCGCCCTCGCCGGTCTTGGCGCGGCGCAGCAACGCGGAGACCATTGCGAAGGCGCCGAACAGGCCGCCGAGCGTGTCGCAGACGGGGTAGCCGACCCGCAAGGGGGCGGTTTCCGGCGTGCCCGTGATGCTCATCACCCCGGAGAGACCCTGGATGATCTGGTCGTAAGCGGGATTGTCCCGCATCGGCCCGGTTTGGCCGAAGCCGGAGATCGCGCAATAGACCAGGTCCGGGCGGATCGCGCACAGGCTCTCATAGCCCAGCTCGAGACGCTCCATCACGCCCGGCCGGAAATTCTCGACGAGGGCGTCGGCCGTGGCGACGAGATCGCGGAACTGCCCCCGGCCGTCCTCGCTCTTGAGGTCGACGACGACGGAGCGCTTGCCGGCGTTCTGGGCAAGGAAAGAGGCGCCCATCGCCGCCTGGTTGAGCTCTGGCGAGGCGCCGAGCTGGCGGGCGAGATCGCCGCCATTGGGCGCCTCGACCTTGATCACATCCGCCCCGAGCAAAGCGAGCTGATAGCCGCAATAGGGGCCGGCCAGCACATTGGTCAGGTCGAGGATGCGCAAGCCGTGAAGGAGTTGGGTCATTGTTATGTCTCGCTTTTCAGGCGTCGCCGGGGACATGGTCGGGACGCGGCCCGCGCCAAGCCTGGATCAGCTGGTAGAGCCGCGGGCCGAACAATGCGGCGAAGGCAAGCGCCAGCAGCGCGGCCGAGAGCGGCTGGGTGAACAGCACCGTCCAGTCGCCGTTCGAGATCGTCATCGCCCGACGGAACTCGGTCTCCGCCATCGGCCCGAGGATCATCCCGATCACGACCGGCGCGGTCGGGAAGTCGAAGCGGCGCATCAGGAAGCCGACGCCGCCGAGGATGTAGAGCAGGATGAGGTCGATCGGCGATTGCGAGATGCCGTAGGTGCCGACCGTGGCGAAGACCAGGATGCCGGAATAGAGCAGCGGCGCCGGGATCTTCAGGATCCGGACCCAGAGCCCGACCAGCGGCAGGTTCAGGACGACGAGCAGGACATTGGCGACGTAGAGGCTGGCGATCAGGCCCCAGACCAGCGCCGGCTGGGTGTCGAGCAACAGCGGCCCGGGCTGGATGCCATAGCTCTGGAAGGCCGAGAGCATGATCGCGGCGGTCGCCGAGGTCGGCAGGCCGAGCGTCAGCATCGGCACCAGCACACCAGCGGCGGAGGCGTTGTTGGCGGCCTCGGGGCCGGCGACGCCTTCGATCGCGCCAACCGTACCGAATTCCTCGGGCTTCTTCGACAGCCGCTTCTCGAGGACATAGGACAAGAAGGTCGGGATTTCGGCCCCGCCGGCCGGCATGGCGCCGATCGGGAAGCCGATCGCGGTGCCGCGCAGCCACGGCTTCCATGAACGCGACCACTCCTCGCGTGTCATGTAGAGCGAGCCGCGCAGGGGAACGATCTCGTCCTTGCCGGCATGGCGCCGGGCGGCGACGTAGAGCGTCTCGCCGACCGCGAACAGGCCGACCGCGACGACGATGACATTGGTGCCATCGAGCAGTTCGGTCAGGCCGAAGGTGAAGCGCGGCTGCCCGGTCTGCAGATCGATGCCGATCATACCGAGATAGAAACCGAGGAACAGGCTGGCGAGGCCGCGGACGGCGGAGGAGCCGAGCACGGCCGAGACCGTGACGAAGGCGAGCACCATCAGCGAGAAGTACTCGGCCGGGCCGAACAGCAGGGCCAGGCTCACGACGATCGGCGCCAGGAAGGTGACGCCCATAGTGCCAATCGTGCCGGCGACGAAGGAGCCGATCGCCGAGGTCGCGAGCGCGGCGCCGGCTCGGCCCGAGCGGGCCATCCTGTTGCCTTCGAGGGCGGTGACGATCGTCGCGCTCTCGCCCGGCGTATTCAGCAGGATCGACGTGGTCGAGCCGCCGTACATCGCGCCGTAATAGATGCCGGCGAAGAGGATGAAGGCCGCTTCGGGCGCGACCTGGAAGGTGATGGGCAGCAGCAGTGCGATGGTGAGCGCAGGTCCCAGGCCGGGCAGCACGCCGATGGCGGTGCCGAGCGTGGTGCCGACCAGGCACCAGAGCAGGTTGTTCGGCGAGAAGGCGACCGCGAAGCCGTTCGCGAGCTGGGCGAGCGTGTCCATCTCAGCCCCCCAGCAGGTTTTCGATGAGGCCGGCGCCGATGTTGACGCCGAGCGCCTTGGCGAAGCCGAAATAGGCGGCGAGCGCGAGAACGAGCCCGATCAGCGCATCGCGCAGCGGCCTGCGGCTACCGAAGCCATGGGCGACAAGCACGCACATCGCCGTCGATGCGGCCGAGAAACCGAGCGGGCCGATCAGCGCGACATTGGCGACGAGCCCGGCGGCGACGAACGCCACCGCCTTCCAGTCGAGCGCGACCTCCTTCTCCTCGGCCGGCTGCCAGCCGCCGCGGGCCGCCTGCACCAGGAGCAGGACGGCGAAGACGGCAAGGCCCGCGCTGGTGATGTAGGGGAAGACCCGCGGGCCGACCTGGGCATACATCGGCGAGACCGGGATCGAGAGTGTCTGCCAGAGGGTGAGGCCGGCGAAAAGCAGCAGCCCGAGCCCGATCAGGGCTTCTGCCGGAGCAAGGCGCGCGCGCGGGCGCTGCCGCGAATTGGCGTCAGTCATCACGGATGTCCTCGAGTGAGATTGTCGGGAGCAGAGCCCGAGACGATCAGGCGGCCAGGCCGAGATCTTTCAGAGTCGCCTCGATCCGTGCCGTCTCCTCCTGGAGGAAGCCGGCATAGGCGTCTCCGGTGAGCAGGATCGGCGTCCAGTCGCGCTTCTTCACCTCGGCGAGCCAAGCCGGGCTGCCGGCCATTGTCTCGATCAGCCCGATCATCGCCGCCCGCTGGTCGGCGTTGACATTCGGAGGGGCGAAGACGCCGCGCCAGTTGAAGAGCTCGATCTCGATGCCCTGTTCCTTCAGTGTCGGAGCCTCGATGCCGGGCTGGCGCGTGTCGGCGGAGATCGCCAGCAGACGCAGCTTGCCGGCCTTCACCTGCTCCGAGAACTCGCCATAGCCGGAAATGCCGGCCGCCACCTGGTTGCCCAGCAGGGCTGCGACCGCCTGACCGCCGCCGGCATAGGGGACATAGGCGAGTTTGGCCGGCGCGACGCCGACCGACTTCGCCATCAGCCCGAGCAGGATGTGGTCGGAGCCGCCGGCCGAGCCGCCGCAGACCGGGACCTTGGCAGGGTCGACCTTGAGCGCCTCGATGAAATCCTTCGCCGTCTTGAACGGCGAGCTCGCCGGCACGACGAGGGCGAGGAACTCGCCGGTCAGCCTAGCGATCGGCGTGGTCTGGGAGAGCTTCACCGGCGCCCTGTTGGCGATGATGGCGCCTACCATGACCATGCCGGAGACCATCAGGGCGTTGGGGCGGCCCTTCCACTGATTGGTGAACTGCGGCAGGCCGACCGTGCCGCCGGCGCCGCCGACATTGGTGATCTGGGCGCCGGTGATCAGCTTCTCGGCCCGGAGCACCTGCTCCATCGTGCGGGCGGTCTGGTCCCAGCCACCGCCGGGCGCGGCCGGCACGAAGAGCTGGAGCTGGATGGGGCTCTGTGCGAGCGCCGGGCCGATGGGCCACTGCGTGTGCGCGGCGGTGCCTGCGGCAAGCGAACCCAACAGGACATGACGACGAGTCAGCATCGGTTTCCTCCATGGTTCGATGCCGCGCTGACGGCATCTTCAAGGATCGGGCCGGCGAGCTGATCGCTCGTTCTCATCATGCGGCCTGACCGAGCGCGCTTTTGCCAAGACTTTATCGTTCTGTCAATCAGAATATCATTCTGTCTAACAGAACGCTCTGGACGGGACCAGCCCGATCCGATATCGATCCGGCATGGCAAGGACGGTCGGCGTGGCGAGCAGGGCGAAACAGGACGGAACGGCGGCTTTGCCGGCATCCTCGGACGGGGTTGCGGCTTTGGATCGCGCCATCGCGATCCTCAACGCCTTCACGCCGCAGGACCGGACGCTGTCGCTGGCCGAGATCGCGGCCAGGACGGGCCTCTACAAGAGCACGATCATGCGGCTGGCAGGCTCGCTGATCCGCGGCCATCTGCTCGAACGCCTGCCCGATGGCCTCTACCGAATCGGCTCGGGAGCGTTTCGGCTCGGCGCGATCTATCAGCGCTCGGTCGCCGCCGCCGATATCCTGTTACCGATCATGCGCGACCTCGCCGAGGAGAGCGGCGAGAGCGTCGCCTTTTACGCTCCGGCTGGAGACCTGCGCACCTGCCTCTACCGCATCGAGTCCAGGCACCCGATCCGCTACCATGTCCGCGAAGGTGATGTTCTGCCGCTCGATGTGGGCTCAGGCGGGAGGGTCTTGGCGGCCTTTCTGGGAAAGTCTGGCGAGCCCTACGAGACGATCCGGCGAACCTGCCACCATGTCTCGCTCGGCGATCGCGATCCGGATACGGCCGGCCTGTCGGCGCCCGTTTTCGGACCCGGCGCCACCCTGGTCGGTGCGATCACGCTGGCAGGCCCGCGGACGCGCATCAGCGACACCTTCATCGGACAGATGAAGCGGCCACTGCTCATTGCTGCAGCCCGGGCGACACGCGCCTTCGGTGGAGAGGCGATCGCGCTCGAACGGGCCGCGAACCACACCGCGGCGTAGTGATCATTGGATCGGACACTGCCGCATCCCCGATAGGTCTGGCTGTGCGTTACGCCTCTTTGCCGTGATTGCGACCGGAAACACCGATCACCGGGAATGTCCGGTCTTGGGCAGGAGATCAATGTCCGCAATTGGCGCATGGCGCAAGCGAGAGAGCGGGAGGCGGCTCAAGGCGCTGTTGTACCGCGCGATCGGCACGTCAGGGCTATAGGCCTCTGTCATTTCGACATGTCCGCGTCCTGATTGGCCGGCGCAACAGATACGGCGCACCAAGGAAGCGCGCCGTTTTTCGTTGCGTCACCGGTCGACGAATGCTCGGAATCTTCGGGCCGCAGACTCAGCGCAGGATCGACTCGGCGCGCTCCTTGTCGAGCTCGCCCTGCCATTTGCCGACCACGAGCGTCGCGACGACATTGCCCGTAACGTTGGTGAGGGCGCGCGCCTCGGACAGGAACCGGTCGACACCGAGGACGAGGGCGAGCCCTTCGAGCGGCAAGATGCCCGTCGCGGCGACGGTCGCGGCCAGCGTGACGAAGGCTGCGCCGGTCACGCCAGCGGCGCCTTTCGAGGTCAGCAGCATCAGCATGAGGATGCCGATCTGCTGCTCGAAGGAGAGCGGCACGTCGAAGACCTGGGCGATGAAGAGCACGCAGATCGGCAGCACCAGCGCGACGCCGTCGAGATTGAACGAATAGCTCGTCGGCAGGACGAGGCCGACCACGGCGCGCGAGACGCCGAGCTGTTCGAGCTTCCTGGTCAGCTGCGGCAGCACGCTTTCCGAGGAGGAGGTGGCGAGCGCCACCAGCAACTCTTCCTTGATCGTCTTGACGATTTTCCAGAGGCTGAAGCCGGCAAAATGGCAGATCAGGCCGAGGACGATGACGACGAAGAGGAACATCGTCACGTAGGCGGTCAGCACCAGCTTCAGCAGCGCCAGCAGCGTGGTGATCCCGAACTTGCCGACGGTGTAGCCGATCGCGCCGAAAGCTCCGAGCGGGGCGGCGATCATCACGATCGAGATCGCCTTGAAGACGACCTGTGTGATGTGGTCGAGCGCGTCCGACACCGGCTTGCCGCGCTCGCCCAGCGCCAGCAGCGAGGCGCCGGCCAGCATCGCGATGATCAGGATCTGGACGAGATTGCCGGTGAGGAAGGGGTGGATCAGGTTGTCGGGCAGCAGCTTGAAGAAGAAGTCCCAGAACGACATCGGCGCGCCGTCCTTGACATAGCGCGCCACCTCCTTGGCCGCTCCGGCGCCGGGCGGCGCCACGCCGGCGCCAGGCTGCGCCCAGTTGCCGACCAGCAGGCCGATCGCCAGGGCGAAGGTGGTGGTGATCTCGAAATAGACGAAGGCCTTCACGCCGATCGAGCCGACCTTGCGCATGTCGCCGACCTGCGCGATGCCGGTGACCACGACGAGGAAGACGATCGGGGCGATCAGCAGCTTGACGAAGCCGATGAAGGCATCGGCGAGCGGCTTCAGGTTGGCGCCCAGCGGCGGGTTCAGCCAGCCGACATAGGCGCCGAGCGCTACCGCGACGATGATCAGGACATTGGGGTGGCGCCAGAGCGGGCGCGGCGCGCGCACGGCCTGATGCGGGTGTGCTTCCAGTGCGATGGCCATGGTTCGGTATCCTCCCGTAGTTGTGGTCTTGGTCGCCAGCAGCCCCGCTTCGTCGCGATGTGCTGCCGTTCGTGTCAGGCGAAGGCCCAGGGCTCGCGCTCGGCGAGTGCCCGTTCGAAGCTCCTGACCGCGTCGGCGCGCTGCAGCGTCAGGCCGATCGGGTCGAGCCCGCCGAGCAGCGCCTGCTTGCGCGCCGCCTCGATCTCGAAGCTGCAGATGTGACCGCCGGCAGCCGCGATGGTCTGGCTGGGCAGGTCGATAGTCATGGCGGCGGTCCCCGCGCCGCCCGCCAGCGCGGCGAGCTCGGCGACGCGTTCGGCTTCCAGCGTGAGCGTCAGCAGGCCGTTATTGCGGCAATTGTCGAAGAAGATGCCGGCGAAGCTCGGGCCGATCAGGGCGCGGATGCCGAGCTGCAGCAGCCCCCAGACCGCATGCTCACGGCTGGAGCCGCAGCCGAAATTCGGGCCGACGATCAGAAAGCGCGCCTCCTGCCAGGGCGCCTGATTGAGGACGAAGCCGGGGCGCGGCGCACCGGCCGGATCGAAGCGCAGATCATGGAACACCCCGCGCGCCAGCCCGGAGCGATCGATACCCTTCAGGAACTGCTTGGGCATGATCACGTCGGTGTCGACATTCGATTGCGGGAAGGCAGCCGCAATACCGCTGACCGTGACGAAGGGCTCAGCCATGGCTCGCCTCCGCGAAGCTGCGAGCATCGACGATCCGGCCGGCGATCGCGGCGGCGGCGACCATGGCCGGGCTCATCAGATGAGTGCGCCCGCCCTTGCCCTGCCGACCCTCGAAATTGCGGTTGGTGCTGGAGGCACAGCGCTCGCCGGGCTCAAGCACATCGTCGTTCATCGCAAGGCAGAGCGAGCAGCCCGATTGCCGCCATTCGAAGCCGGCGGCCTCGAAGATCGCGGCGAGACCTTCGGCCTCGGCCTGCGCGCGGACTGCGGTCGAGCCCGGCACTACCATCGCCCGCACGCCCTGCGCCACCTTGCGGCCGCGTGCGACGCGGGCAGCATCCCTGAGATCTTCGATGCGGGCATTGGTGCAGGAGCCGATGAAGGCGCGATCGATCGCGATCGCCGCGAAAGGCGTGCCGGGGGCGAGATCCATATAGGAAAGCGCGCGCTCGGCCGCCGCCCGGCGTGACGGGTCGGTTTCCTGCGCCGGTGCCGGGACGCAGCCATTGACCGGGCCGGCCTGGTCAGGGCTCGTCCCCCAGGTGACCATGGGCTCGAGCGAGGCAGCGTCGATCGCGATGGTCCGGTCGAAGACCGCATCGGGGTCGCTGCGCAGCGTATGCCAGTTCCGGAGCGCCGCCTGCCAGAGTTCGCCTTTCGGTGCTCGCGGCCGGTCTTGGATGTAGGCGAAAACGGTCTCGTCCGGCGCGATCAGGGCGCCGCGGGCCCCGCATTCGACCGCCATGTTGCAGATCGTCATCCGCCCCTCGAGGCTCAGCGCCGCGATCGTCGATCCCACGAATTCGATGGCGAAACCGCTCGCGCCATCGGCGCCGATCCGGGCGATCAGCGCCATGACGATGTCCTTGGCGGCGACGCCGAGCGGCAGGGCGCCATCGACCCGCACGAGCATGTTCTTGAGGCGGCGATAGACCAGCGTCTGCGTCGCCAGCATGTGCTCGATATCGGAGGTGCCGATGCCGTAGCCGAGCGCGCCGAAGGCGCCATAGGTCGTGGTGTGGCTGTCGCCGGCGGCGATCACCATACCCGGCTGGATCAGGCCCTGCTCGGGTGCAACGACATGCTCGATGCCCTGCCGGCTGTCGAGCACGTCGAACAATTCGATGCCGAAATCGGCGGCGTTGCGCTGGAGATAGTCGACCTGCCGGGCCGCGCCCTCGTCCGGCATGGCGCGTGAGCGCCGCGCCGCCGTCGGATTGACATGGTCGACCACGGCCAGGGCACTGCCGGGTCGCCAGACCGGGCGTCCGGCCTCCCGCAGGCCTGAAAAGGCCTGCGGACTGGTGTATTCGTTGATGACGGTGCGGTCGACATAGAGCAGGACCAGCCCGTCATCGGAGAGCTCGGCGACGCGGCGCGCATCGACGATCTTGTCGTAGAGCGTGCGCGGGCGGGGTGATGGACCGCTCATGGCGCCGTCTCACTCCGCCGCTGTCGCGACGGGAACCCGCTCGGCGCGCCGGCCGCGGGCAATCTTCACGGCGAGCTCGACGGCGCGTTCGAGCGCACCGGTATTGGCCCGGCCCTGCCCGACGATGTCGAAGGCGGTGCCGTGCGCCGGGGTGGTGAACACGGTGGCGAGTCCGGCGGTGATGGTCACGCCCCGGTTGAAGCCGCGGAGCTTCGTCGCGATCTGGCCCTGGTCGTGATACATCGCGACCACGCTGTCATACTGCCCGTCGAAGGCCTTCAGATAAATCGTGTCGGCCGGATAGGGTCCGGAGCAGTCGATGCCGGTCGCCGCGGCCGCCTCGACCGCCGGCTTGATGATCTCGATCTCCTCGCTGCCGAACAGGCCGCCCTCGCCGCCATGGGGATTGAGTGCGGCAACGGCGATCCGCGGCCTGTCGACGCCCGCGCTGCGCAAGGTCCGGTCGGTCAGCCTGATCGCGTCGATGATGTTCTGATGCGTGACCTGGTCGAGCGCCGTGCGCAGCGAGACATGCGAGGTGACGCGCGACATCCAGTGGTCGTCGAGCACGTTCATCTCGGAGAAGTGCCCGTTATGGCGCAGGAGAGCCGCGAACATCTTGTGCTCGTCCGGATAGCGCCAGCCGCCGGCGTTCAGGGCCTGCTTGTTGAGCGGCGCGAAGGTGACGCCGTCGACCTCGCCGCGCTCCGCCATCCCGATCGCGACCTTAAGCGTGTCGCCGGTCAGACGCCCGGACTCGGCCGACATCTGGCCGCGCGGAAAGGCGTCCGGATCGACATTGCCGAGATCGATCAGAGGGATGGCGCCCTTGGCCGCAGCGAACTCGCGCGGCTTGCCGATGCGAACATAGTTCAGCGCGACGCCGGCATCCTTCATGCCGAGCTCGAAGACACGGGCGTCGCCGACCACGACGAGCCGCGCCAGCGCCTGGATGCGGCCGTCATACAAAGCCCGAGCCACGATCTCCGGCCCGATGCCGGTAGCGTCTCCCAGCAGCAGCGCAAGCAGCGGGCGGTCTTCGATTTCTGTGTTCATCAAACGCTCTTTCCCGTGAATGCCGACTGCAACGCCGGAACCCGGCGGCGCGGAAACAACCCGTGCTGATCTTCGATCGTCAGGGCACGCCTTCGCCCATGACCGTCGCATCAACTGTTGGCAGTTTGAACATGCAATACTCAAACTGTCAACAATCATGAGAAAGATAGTCCTGAATCGTTGCACCACTGGCCGTTTCCGGGTTTCCATTCACGCCCCACCCGATAAACTGACGACGACGCAGGCCTCGACGCCTCGAATCGCGGACAGTCACCACCCCGGCCGGAGTCGCCTCTTGGAACGCAAACCGCGCACCGCCTCGCATGTGCCGATGGTGCAAGCCGAGATCGAAAGGCTGATCGCAACGGGCGAGCTCGAACCAGGCGAGCGCATCAACGAAAGCGCGCTGGCGCTACGGCTCGGCGTCAGCCGCGGCCCGATCCGGGAGGCGGCGCGATTGCTCGAACGCGACGGCCTGCTACGGACGATCCTCAACCGCGGCGTCTTTGTCACCGAGCTCTCCGTCAAGGAGGTGCTCGACATCTACGATCTGCGCGCCACCCTGTTCGCCATGGCCGCCCGGCAGGCGATCGGCCATATCACCGGCGTCCAGCTCGCCGCGCTGCAGGACCTCGTCGACCGGATGGACGAGGCCGTCGAGGCGGATGCGATCGATGCGTTCTACCCGCTCAATGGCGCCTTCCACGACCAGCTCGTCGAGAGCTGCGGCAACGGCAAGGTCACCGAGCTCTGGTCGCAGCTCGAGCGGCAATTGCATCTGTTCCGCCGCCGCGGGCTCGTCCGGCCAGGCGCGATGCGCGCCTCCAATGGCGAGCACCGGCTTCTGGTCCAGGCCTTGCGCACCGGAGACGCGCCGGAGGCCGCGCGGGTCGCCGAAGCGCATATCCTGGCCGGCAAGAACCGCCTGCTCGGCTCGATCGTCGAGCCGCAACAATCTTGAGTACCCGATCGGCGGACGCGAGCTCCGCCCAGAGTCTGACTGATTGCGTATTGGCGCGCCGCCGTCGGGCGCCGCTTCCCGTCTTCGATTTCTTCCACGCTAACCCGATTGCCCCAATAAAGCCTGGAGCATACGGCCAATCGGGATGACCGGATTTGCGTCACTTTCAGCCGTACCGTCGCACATTCTAGAGGTCTGCTTTCGGGCGGCGAGCCAAGTTCCGCTTCTGGCGCTGTACTTCCTTCAGGTGTTTTCCACCTCAACCGCTCATGCCTGTCGCCGGCCCTCATGCAGCGTCGGAAACGTCGGTCGGATCATAACCGTCGCATTGCCCCTACAGCAGAGCGCAAGCGGGCAAGGCTTGTGCCTATGAAGCGCGCGGCAATTCTGCTCGCTGGGTCGGCCCTGCTGGAGCGGATGCCGACCGCCCGCATCCTTCATGGCGGCAAGGGCTACAACAGCAACGCCATCCGCCGACAGGTGGAGCAGAGCGGCACGTTATCCAAGATCCCGACAGAGGCCAACCGGCGCTGGAAGGACTGCTTTTCGCGCGTACTCGACCACGACCGAAACGCTATCGAGCGCATGTTTTGCCGTATCAAGGACTTCCGTCGTGTCGCCACGCGATACGACCGCTTCGCCGTCAACTTCCTCGCCGCCGTTTGGATCGCAGCGACCGTCAGCTAATGGTCATAAGACTGGAACCTAGAACTCTTCCCAACCAGAGCTGTCGCGCCCGTTCGCGACCTTGAGCTGCCCGCCGCGAAAGGCTTTGGCGGGCGAAGCTTTCCCGTCCGCAAAGGCGGCCTCCGCCAGCTTGCGAAGTCGCGCAGGCTCGCCTCCTAGCTGCTGCGGGACCAAGCGAGTCGAAGCGCCCGCATCGACACGGAACGCCGTCACGAGTTCGTTCAGTTCGCCGATCTTTCCAGCGAGCGAGGTCGCGGAAGCGGCGCTTTCCTCCGCCAGCGCAGCGTTCTGTTGGGTCATCTCGTCCATATGAGCGACAGCTTGGCTCATCTCGTCGATGCCGTTCGCCTGCTCGTTCGCCGCTGTCGAGATGTCGGCTATCGTGGTCGAGACCCGCCTCGACGACGTCAGGATCTGCTGCAACGCATCCCCGGCAGCACGCACGAGCTTCACGCCGCCTTCAACTTCCTGATTGGAGGTGCTGATCAGAGCAGAGATGTCCTTGGCAGCCTCGCCAGAGCGTTGCGCCAGCGTCCTGACTTCGGAAGCAACTACTGCAAAGCCCTTGCCGGCATCGCCAGCGCGGGCGGCCTCGACCGCGGCGTTGAGCGCCAGCAGGTTGGTCTGGAAGGCGATGTCGTCGATCACGCGTGTGATATCCGAAATTTTGCGCGACGCCTCTTCAATCCGTGCCATTGCGTCGACCGCCTGGGCGGCGATTGCGCCGCCGCCCTCGGCCGCTTTCATGGCTTCCGCCGCGATATCCGTAGCCTGGCGCGCCGCCTGGGCCGAAGCCTTGACCGAGGCAGCTAACTGCTCTGTGGTCGCTGCCGTTTCCTCGAGCGAGGCCGCCTGGGCTTCCGTGCGCTTGGAGAGATCGTCGCCGCCCGTTCTGATTTCATGGGAGGCCAGCTGGACCTCGGCCGAGGTCGCCTGGATGGTGCGCATGGTCGTGGCGAGTCGTCCGATCGTAGCGTTGATCGCGTCTTTGAGATCCGCGAAGCGGCCGCGATAGCTTGTGTCGATTTTGTTGGTCAGATCGCCGGCGGCGATCGCTGAGAGTGCGTGAGCGAACTCGGTCGTAGCCTTGTCGACGACGGCGTTGATCTCGTTGATCCCTTCCACAAGCTGGCGCATCTGCGCATCGGCCTGCTCGATCTCGAGGCGGGCCGAGAAATCACCTGCCGCGGCGGCAGCGACAACCGTTCCGACATCGCTGACCACCGAGGCCATTGATTCTGCTCGTGCCGAGCGGGCCGCGGCTTCCGCCTTCTCCTGCCTTTCAAGCTCCCGCATGCGCAGGCCGTTGTCCTTGAACACCCGCATCGCAGCGGCAATGCCACCGATCTCGTCGCGGCGATCGCCGTGGGGTACTTCGGCCTTCAGATCGCCCGCGGCGAAACCGGCCATGATCTGGGTCAAATCGCCCAGTGGCTTGATCGCCCTCGTCGCCCACCAGGCGATGCCGGCGCCGGCGAGCAGCGCGAAGCCGCACAGCCCCATCAGCAGCAGCTTGAAGTTGGTTGCGATCGCCCGCGTATCCTGGCCGATGACGTGGTTCTTTTTCTCCTGGAGGTCGATGAACTGGTTGATCCGCTTGAGCCATTCGGTGAACAGAGGTCGCGCCTGCGTCATCAGGACAGCTTTCGCCTGATCGGCGTTGCCGGCCTTCTGCAGCTCGACAACGGAGACGATCAGCGGCAGCGTCTTCGCCTCGGTTTCCTTGATACTGGCGAGGATCGGCCGCTCGTCCGCGGTGACATGTGTGCCTTCGGTGAAAATAGCGTCGAGCAGGACCGCCGACTTCTGGTAATCGGCCGCGAGACGATTGATGTCGTCGACATTGGCCTGAATCTCTGGTGCAGGCACCAAGGTGACGTCGCGCAGGCTGATCGCTCGGTCATGCACGCTACCGCGGAAATTGATCGCATAGCGTTGCTTGACCGAGTTGATGTCGTTGATCTCGGTCAGGTTGGCGTTGATTGCGTCGACGCGGAGGATGCTGATCACCGCAAGCACGATCATCAATGCCAGCACCAGGCCAAAGCCGACCATCAGGCGCTGCCCGATCTTCCAATCTTTCGCCCACGCCATGTCAGCCCCCCCGCTGAGAAATTTTACACAGCGACCACGTTATTTAGGGGCGATTAATAAAGCATTGACCATAGGTCATGGCGTCTGAAGGTCTTTACATCAGCTTGCGGAAGGCTGGCTCGTCTTCTCCCGCACGGGAAAGCCGACGGATACGAATGTTATCGAATAGCCCCTGGGTACAAATCAGGTGAGATTCATCGGGCTTTTCCCGTCCCTGCTGTGCCAGCGGCTCTACCTGCGCAGCGTCGAGCTCATCGGCACCGCGCGGGCCGGCGTCTTCTATAATCTCGTCCCGATCGTCGGCATCGTCCCGTCGGTCGCCGTCGCGCATGAGCCATTGCGGCCCTACGCGGTCGTGGCCATCGCCCTCGTCATCGGCGGGATCGCCGTTTCGGAGATGTACAGGAGCGTTTGAACAAGGGATCGGCATAGCCCGCATTTGCCTCCTTGAACTAGATGCTCGCTTCAGAGCGCCGAAATTGGACGCACATGTCGATGAAGGCACGCAGTTTCGGCTGATCCTGTGCGGTGCGGGCGAAGTAGAGATACAGCGCGTCGGTGCTCGGCGAATGATCGAGCAGGACCGGCTCCAGCAGCCCGGCTTCTATTTCCTTCGAGGCATGATACGTCGACGAATAGATCAGCCCCAGCCCCTGCGAGGCCATCTGCCGCATCAACTCGGCGTCGTTTACGGTCAACGATCCATCCGGTTCGATGCGGACCTTCTTGTCTCCGTCGACGAACTCCCAGCGATAGATATCGTCCTTGAGTGGTCGGCGAAAACGGATGCACTGGTGCGCGGCGAGATCCGTCGGTCGCAAAGGCCGACCGTACTTGGCGAAGTAGGCAGGCGACCCGAACACGGCCCAGCGGAAGGCAGGCGACAGCCGCACGGCAATCATCTCCTGGGACAAATAGGAGCCGATCATGATACCTGCATCGTAGCCCCCGCCGACGAAATCCGTCTGTCGGTTGTTAACAGTGACGTCTACGTCAACCATTGGATAGGCTTGTCGGAAAGGTGGTAGGACCGTCGGCAGTACCTGCGTCAACGCCAGCCTTTCCACGATCAATCTAAGCGTTCCCACCGGCTGCTCCGACGAGTGCAGAGCCTCCTGGAGGCCCATCTCAATGGCATCGGCGGCCGGTGCGATCCTCACAAGCAGGGCCTCGCCCGGCCCCGTAAGCGACATGCGTCGCGTCGTCCGGTGGAAGAGCGAGACGCCAAGACGGCGTTCGAGACGCTGAAGCGCCTGGCTAACTGCCCCGGGTGTTACGCCGAGAGAGATAGCAGCGCGGCGGATGCTTCGATCTCGTGCAATGGCCAGGAACTCAGGCAGGCCGTCGAATCGGTATCGGCTCATGTCGTCTCCGAGGCAGCGATTGGGTCGCCTGAGGTCGGTAATGGGATCATGAGCGCCTCGTCCAGCTAAACAATCAGTTTAGCGCGGGCGGCTATCCGGAGCAGTCCGACGAGGCGATACCTCCAGGGTGTTTCCACCGAAAGGAGTTCATGCCCATGTTTAAGCGTATCGCCGCGCTCGTCTTCTCGCTGGCCATCGCTGCCGCGATCCCCGGCATGGCCGCGGCCCAGAGCAACGGTCCGAAGAAGATCCTGATCGTCGTCTCCAGCCTGGATAAGAAGGCGCCGAACCTGGTTGGCGGCTACTGGTTCCCGGAGCTGACGCATCCCGTCGAGGTATACGATAAGGCTGGCATCGAATTCGACATCGCTAGCCCCAAGGGCGGCTTGGCGCCGTTCGACGGTTTCGATCTCAAGGACCAGGCCACGCTAGACTTCTGGACCAACCCCGGCCACCGCAACAAGATCGCGAACTCAATTAAGCTGTCGGAGGTCGACCCCACCAAGTACACGGCGATCCAGCTCGTCGGCGGCCACGGACCTATGTGGGACTTCGTCAACAACCCGGAGCTGGATGCGATCGTTCGCTCGATCCACGACCGCAATGGCGTCGTCAGCGCGGTCTGTCACGGTCCCGCCGGTCTACTGGGCGTAACTCTCGCGAACGGCGAGAAGCTGATCAAGGGACGCAAGCTGACGGGTTTCGCGGCCGAGGAAGAGGCCGCTCGCGCCTATGACAAGATCGTGCCCTTCGAGCTCGAAGGTGCGCTCAAGGCGGCCGGGGCCATCTTCGAGGAGGCGCCGATTTTTCAGAGCCGCGTCGTGGTAGACGGTCGTTTGATTACCGGCCAGAATCCGGCCTCGGCTCGCGCCTTCGGCGAAGCGGTCGTAAAGGCACTCCAAGCGAAATCCTGAAGCCCAATTATTCTGAGAGTAACGAGGTCGTCGCCATCAGTTCGCGATGGCCTCGCACAGCACCGGTGCTCAAGGCAGGTTCTTCCATAGCGGTCCGCTTCGACCCATAACGCCCGGCTAGGGTGAGAAAGTTTGCCGTCAGCCTAGCGCCAGCACCAGACGTTGGGTGTACGCCAGGAACCGGACGTTCGACGCCTCGCCGGAACACGAGAAGAGTAAGAGCAGGAACAGCGTCGACATATCATCATTGGGGCGGCGAATCCGGCGATCGGCCGCGATGGATTCGCGACCGCCTGATCTCAAATCGAGCTCCGCGCGGCACCGGAGCTACCGCCGGGCTGATGTCAGCCGAAGCGCCAGCTCCAGCGCATTGACCAACTGGTCGGCATGCTCCTGCGAGAAGATCATCGGCGGCCGGATCTTGAGCAGGTTGCGGCCGGCGCCGGTGATGCCGACGAGCACACCCTGTTGCAGCAGCTCCTCGATGAGCGCGCGCGCCATCTCCGGTGCCGGCGCCTGGCTCGCCCGGTCCTTCACAACCTCGACCCCGACGAACAGGCCGGTGCCGCGGACATCGCCGATGCGCTCATCGGTCGCCATCAATCCCGCGAGCCGACCGCGCAGATAGGCGCCGACCTGCAGCGCGTTCTCCTGCAGGCCCTCGTCGCGCAGCACGTCCAGCACGGCGATGCCAGCTGCGGCGACGACCTGGTTGCCGCCAAAGGTGTTGAAGTAGCGCTCCGTCCTGAGGAAACCTTCGACCAGTTCGCGGCGGGTGATGACCACGGCGAGCGGCAGGCCATTGCCCATGGGCTTGGCCATGGTGACGATATCAGGGGTGATCCCGGCATGCTGGAAGCCCCAGAAATGCGTGCCGGTGCGCCCGAGCGCCGACTGGACCTCGTCGGCGATGATCAGCGCGCCCGATTTCCGGACTTCGGCGATCGCTTCGTCGAGATAGCCGGCGGGCGGGCTGAAAAGGCCGTCGCTGGCGAAGACCGGGCAGGCGAAGAAGGCGGCCGGCCGGTGCCCGCGCTCGACGAGGCCGGCGATCGCCTGACGATACTGCTCGGCATATTGCGAGGCCGTCAACTTCGGCGTCCTGTCGCCGACGCCGCGATGCTCCGGCGCAGGCACGGTCGCGACCCAGCCCTGCTGGCGCTCGGCGGGAATCGTCGAGGAATCGAGCGCACCGATGATCGTCGAATTGCCGTGGAAGGCGGAGCGGGTGATCAGCGCGCCGCTGCCACCGGAATTGGCCATGGCGATCCGCCAGGCGAGCTCGTTCGCCTCGGTCCCCGAGCAGACGAACATGCAGACCTTGAGCGGGTCGGGCATGGTCTGCGCGAGGCGCTCGGCATAGTCGACGATCAGCTCGCTGGGATAGCGGGTGTTGGAGTTGAAGGTCGCGAGCTGGCGGCTCGCCGCCTCGACGACGCGCGGATGGCAATGGCCGACATGCGGGACGTTGTTGTAGGCGTCGAGATAGCGCTTGCCGCTCGCGTCGGTCACCCAGACGCCCTCGCCGTGCACCGGCGCGAACGGGGCCTGGTAGAATTGCTTGTACATCGGCCCGAGCAGGCGGGCGCGGCGTTCCATCAGCGTGTCGTACATGGCGGGCTTCTTTCCGGGAGGAGCGTCAATGAGTGCCGAGGCCGGCGGCCTCGGCGAGGCGAGCGTGGAGTTCGGCCGGGAGCAGTGCGTCACAGCGGGCGAGCGCCTCCCAGCCGAAGCGGCTGACATCGTCGCGATAGGAGGTGGTCGCGGCGGGATTGGCCTGGCGACGCCAGGAGACGATGAGCTCGCGGGTCACGAGCCGCGCCTGAATGAGCGCCGGCAGCACGGCAATCTCGTTCGCCTCGAGCGGCAGGACCCGGGCATAGCCTTTCACCACCTGCGCCATCGCGCTCAGCGGGTCGGCTTCGCGGTAGATGAGATGCGCAGCCGCGATCGCGACCTCGGCGACGCGGATCGTCCTGATCATGTCGCCGAAATCGATGATGCCGGAGACCGAACCATCCTGCGGCCGCAGCAGCAGGTTGTTCTGGTTGAGGTCGTTGTGGACGACCTGCCTTGGCAGAGCCGGCAGCAACGGCGCGACGGTTGTAGCGAAGCGGCCGAGCACGCGCTCCGCCAGAGCCTTGCGCTGGTCGGTATCGAGGAAGGCGACCTTCTCGCGCAGGCTGGCGAAGTGGACGAGATCCCAGATGAAGGCCCGGTTCGCTCCGGAATGATCGAAATCGGCCAGCGCACGATCGAGCCGCGCCGCCAGCATGCCGATCTCGACCCGCTGGGCCCGCGACAGCGCGCTGCCGAGCGCAGGCTCGCCCGGCAGATAGGTCAGCACGCGCAGCAGATAGCGCTGGCCGCCGCTTTCATGGGCGACGATGGTGCTGCCATCACGTGCGGCGACCACGCGCGGCACCGGCAGGGCCGGATCGGTCCGCGCCAGATGGGTGAGCGCCGCGTTCTGGAAGGCAAGCTCCTCCACGCTGTCGGAGTCGCCGCAGATCTTGAAGACGACATCGCGGCCATCCGCACCGGCGACATGGAGGTTGAGATCGCGCTCGCCGCTGATCCGCGCAAACGAGCCGGTGATCCCGAAATGCTCGCGCAGCACCTGCGCCAGCTCATCGCCGGCGAGCTGCGGCAGTGGTGCCATCAGTGCATCGTCGAGCATGGGTGCAGCAACACCGCTCACGCCATCGCCTCCTGGAAGCCGGTCAGAAAGGCGGCGAGATTGTCGCCCAGCACCGGCGAGGGATAGCCGCCCTCCTGGATGATCACGGTCGGGCGCCGCCAACCAGCCAGGCTCTCGCCCATGCGCCGGAAGCCTTCCGTGGTCACGGCGGTGCAGGCGAAGGGATCGGCCACCGAGGGATCGAGGCCGAGCGCGATCACCAGGATATCGGGCGAGAAGGCCTTTGCCTGCTCGACCGCATGCCGGACGGCGGCGAGATAGACCTCGTCATCCGCCCGCTCCGGCACCGGCAGGTTGAGGTTGAAGCCCTCCCCCTCCCCCGTGCCAGTCTCGTCGGCATAGCCGGCATAGAATGGATAGACCGTCGCCGGATCGGCATGGACCGAGATGGTCTGCACGTCGGCGCGGTCATAGAACAGCTGCTGCGTGCCGTTGCCGTGGTGGACGTCGACGTCGAGGATGGTGACGCGCGAGGCGTGATCGCGCGCCAATGTCGCCGCCAGCGCCGTGTTGTTGAGGAAGCAGTAGCCGCAGGCCTGGTCGCGATAGGCGTGATGCCCGGGCGGCCGGCAGAGAGCATAGGCTGCCCGCTCGCCGTTCAGGACCCGCGCCGTCGCATCGATTGCGGTCGCGCCACTGGCGAGGATCGCCGACCAGCTATCGGCGAGCAGCACGCTCGCCGCATCGGCGATGTAATAGCCGGCCCGCCCCAGAAGGTCCTGCGGCCGCCGCCGCATATACGCGTTGGGATGCAGGCTCGGCCGCAGTTCCTCGCTCGCCGGGAAGCGCTGCTTCCAGGCGGCGAAGCCGGTCTCGAGGAAGTCGAGATAGCCGGCGTCATGGACGCGCCGGATCAGCGCCATGTCGGCCGACCCCGGCGCGACCACGGCCTCGGTGCAGCCTTCGGCGGCCGCGAGCAGGACGCGCGCCCGGTCCGGCACCTCCAGCGCCGAGGTAAGCGTGCCGCCCGACAACCGGGTGCGCACGTGATGACCATACTGGTCGGGATGGAAGATCGTCTTCATCTCAGGCAGTCCTCAAAGGCTCACTTCGCGATCAGCGCCTGGTAGCGCTCCTGCACGCGGGCGATGTTGTCGGCCCACCAGGCGGGCTGGAGCGGCGCCTGGCGATCCTTGTTCTGCGGCGAGGAATTGGCCTTCGCCAACGCTTCGGGCGAGAACTGCTTCACCGCGAAGGCGCGCTCGTTGATCGGCCCGTAATAGGGCAGCAGATCAGGGATGTTGGCCTGGATCTCGGGCGTCACCATCTGCGCGATCATGCGCTGGGCGGCGGCGGCATTGGCCGCGCCCTTGGGGATGCCGAAGCAGCCGAAGCCGAGCAGGGCCTGGTCATAGCTGAAGTCGACCGGCGCACCGTCGGCCAGCACGCTGGCGACCCGGCTGCCCCAGATCACGATCATGTCGACCTCGCCATCCTTCAGCAGCTGCGAGGCCTGGGCGCCCGATTGCCAGAACACGTCGATCGAGGGCTTCAGCTTCGCCAGCGAGGCCAGGGCCCGGTCGGCGTCGAGCGGGTAGAGCTTGTCCTTGCCGACACCGTCGGCGAGGAGCGCGACCTCCATGCTCTCCTGCGGGTAGATGTGCATGGCCCTCCGGCCCGGGAACGCCTTCGGATCCCAGAAGTCCTTCCAGCTGCGCGGCGGCTTGTCCTTGTACTTGTCCTTCTGCCAGGCCAGCACGGTCGAGACATAGTTGCTGCCGATATAGGCCGTTCCTCGCGCCTGCGGCGCGATGCCGGTGATGTCGATCTTCGAATAGTCGAGCGGCTCGAACAGCCCCTCGTTCTGGCCGCGCGCGCAATCGGCCTCGCCCAATTGCACGATGTCCCAGCCCGGCTTGCCGGACTGGACCTGCACGCGAACACTGGCGAGGCCGCTATGGCTTTCCTCACGTACGCGGACGCCGAGCTTCTTGCCGGCCGGGTCGAATAGCGCCTTGCGGACACTGCCCTGATATTGCCCTCCGAAGCCGGCGAAAGTGACTGAGTCCTGCGCCGTGGCGATCTGCGCCGATCCGATCAGCGCGGCGGCAGCGAAGGCGAAGCGCGACATCATCATGCCCGCTGAAAACTGCGTCATTCTTCTCCTCCTCTCGTGAAAACGGCGCCGCGCACGCGGACGACCTGTCCGCATGCCGGCGCCGGTTCATCCGCTTGTTCGTGTCCGTCCTTGCGGGAGGGACACCGCGAAATGCCTTGCGACGTTGATGAAAAAAGGCGGGTTCGGCCGAAGCCCCCAGTCGGGGGCGTCCCGCCGGCTAGCTGGTCTCACATGCGATCACCATGACCGGGCAATTCAAGGCACCCGACAGCTTGCGCGCCGCGGCGGCAGGGCCCGACAGGGCCAGCCGATCGAACGGCGTGGTCAGCCCCGCCTCGATATCGACCACGACCGCACCGGGCGAGAATCGCCTGATCGCCTCGCAGGCTTCGGCGAGCGCCGCATCGACCGTCTTCTCATCGGCCTCGGCCCCGAGGACGAGGTTGAGATTAGCCCCGGCGGCGTCCTCGCTCCCATGCTCGTCGGCATAGCCTGTGTAGAAGGGATAGCGCTGGGCGGGGTCGCCATGAACCGACACGGTCAGCACGTCGGCACGCGACAGGAAGATCGACTGGGTCCCACTCGCATGGTGCTCGCCGAGGCTGAGCACCGCTATGCGCGCCAGGCTCTCACGCAGGAACGACGCCGCGATCGCCGCATGATTGAGGTAGGAGCCGCGCGCCGCGCGTCCGGCATAGGTATGGCGCCCACTCCCGGCACAGCGGGCGACGACCTGCCGCTCGCCCGCCGCGATCCGCAGGGCACCGGCCATGACGTTTCGCGCATCCACGAGGGCGTCCGGCCAGGTCGACGACGAGACCGGGGTCAGCGCATCGGCGAGGTAGAAACCAGCGCGCGCCTCGATATGGGCGGGAAGGCGCATCCGGTCGCAGCCGGGATGCAGCGTCGCCCTGATCTCGACGTCCGGCTTCTCCAGCGGCGCAAAGCGCAGGAACTCCAAATAGGAGGCCTCATGCACGCCCTGGATCGCGTATTGGCAGAGCGAATCCAGCTCGGAGGCTTCCCTGTCCGTGCTCTTCGAGGCGGATTTCGCAGTCATCGCGCGGCTCCCTTTTCCGGCCGCTTCGCGATCTGAACGATGAGCAGCAGCACGATCGAGGCGACGACCAGCACCGAGGACACCGTCGCGACCAGCGGGTCGACCTGATCGCGGATGTTGGCGAACATCCGGCGCGGCAGCGTCGAGTTCTCGCCACTGGAGATGTAGAGCGCGATCACCACCTCGTCGAAGGCCGCGACGAAGGCGAACAGCGCGCCCGCCGCGATCGAGCTCCTGATCTGCGGCACGGTCACGGTGAGGAACGCCTTCAGCCGGGTCGCGCCGAGGCTACGGGCCGCCCGCTCCAGATTGCCGTCGAAGGACTGCAGCCCGCTCGACACCGTCACCAGCACGAAGGGCAGCGCCAGCATGATGCCGACGAGCACGAGGCCGGTCACCGTGTTGTTGAGCCCGAGCCTGGCGAAGACGAAGAAGACGCCGATCGCGACCAGGATGTTGGGCACGATCATCGGCAGCAGGAAGGACAGGCGCAGCGGCTTGGTCAATCGCTCCGGCATCTGCGAGAGGCCGTAAGCCGCGGCGGTGCCGATCGGCGTCGCGATCAGCGTGGTCAGCCCGGCAACCCGGAGCGAGAGCCAGAGCGCATCCATCCACTCAGGCGAGTCGAAGAACTCGCGATACCAGCGCAGGCTCCAGGCCCGCGGCGGGAACTCAAGATAGTTCGAGGCCGAGAACGACATCGGCACGATCAGCACGCAAGGCACGATCAGGAAGGTGAAGATCAGCGCGCATAGGCCATAGAGCCAGAGCCTCTGATAATGCCTGATCTGCGTGGCGCTGGCGGCGGCGGTCAGCATCAGCGGCCCCCGTAGAGCTTGTCGACGCGGAACACCTTGTTCAGCGCGGCGAGGATGGCGATGGTCACGACGAGCAGGAGCACGCCGAGCGCGCTCGCGGCGCCCCAGTTGCTGTAGGTCGAGACATTGGTGGCGATCTGCATCGACCACATGCTGACCCGCCCGCCGCCGAGCAGAGCCGGGGTCAAATAGAAGCCGAGGCTGAGGATGAAGACGAGCACCGTGCCGGCGAAGAGGCCGGGGCGGCTGAGCGGGAAGAACACGTCCCAGAACGCCCGCATCGGCGAGGCGCCGCAGCTCGACGCCGCCTTCAGATAATCGGTGTCGATGGTCTTCATGCTCGAATAGAGCGGCAGGATCATGAAGGGCAGCAGCACATGCAGCATGCCGATCGTCGTGCCGATGAAGTTGTTCACCAGAGGGATCGGCTCGTTGATGATGCCGAGGCTAACCAGCCAGCTGTTGATCAGGCCGCGTCGCTGCAACAGCACGAGCCAGGCATAGGTGCGCACCAGCACCGAGGTCCAGAACGGCAGGATCACGAAGATCATGCAGATCGCCGCCGCGCGCGGGCTGAGCTGCGAGAGCAGATAGGCGACGGGATAGCCAAGCAGGATCGAGCCCACAGTCACGATCCCGGCGATCTGGAAGGTCGTCACGAAGGTGATGACATAGACCGGCTGCGCCAACCTTGCGTAGTTCTCGAGCGAGACGCCGCCATCCTTGCCGATGAAGGAAAGGACGAAGAGCCAGCCGACCGGGACGATCAACAGGAGCCCGATGACGACGAGCCCGGGCACGGCGAGGAGCGCGAAGGACAGGGCCTCCTTTCGCTCGGCACGGGCGAAATAGGTCGTGTCGGTGGAGCCTGGCGCCCCGGCCGAGATCATGCCGGTCATGGGGCGTGCCTCAGACATCGCCGCTGACCAAGATGCTGTCATTGCGGTGGACGTTGATGTGGATCGGCTGGCCGGGCGTCGGCACCAGCCCGCGATTGGCCTCCTGCGGCACCAGCCGCACGGCGATGTTCTGGCCGTCCGCGAAGCCGGCGATCACCAGCAGGCTGTCTCCCTGGAAGATCGTCTCGCGCGCCACCGCCGAGAAGGAGTTGACCTCGGCCTCCGGGCCGACGACCGGGCCGATCGCGAGCTTTTCCGGCCGCAGCGCCAGCCAACTTTCGCGCGAGTTGGCAGCCGATGCTCCCGCATGATCGGGCAGGCGCAGGGGCGTGCCGAAGACGCTGGCGCCGCCGCCCGTCCCGAGCTCGACCGGCAGGAAAGTCGTCTCGCCGACGAAATCGGCGACGAAGCGCGTCCTCGGCCGGTCGTAGATCGCGCGCGGCGTATCGAACTGGATCAGGGCGCCGTTGTTGATCACGGCGATCCGGTCCGACATGGTCAGCGCCTCGCGCTGGTCATGCGTCACGAACACCGTCGTCGTGTGCAGGCGCTCATGCAGATGGCGCAGTTCGATCTGCATCTGCTCGCGCAATTTCTTGTCGAGCGCCGAGAGCGATTCGTCCATCAAGAGGATGCGCGGCTCGAAGACGATCGCCCGCGCCAGGGCGACGCGCTGCTTCTGCCCGCCCGAGAGCTTGTCGACGGAGCGATCGATGAACTGGCTCAGCCTGACCATGTCGAGGGCGCCGCGCACCCTGATCTCGATCTCGCTCCGCGAGAGCCGCCGGAGCTTCAGCGGATAGGCGACGTTCTCGAACACGTTCATGTGCGGGAACAGCGCGTAGTTCTGAAAGACGAGGCCGATCTCGCGCTGGTGCGGCGGCTTGGTCAGCAATTCCTCGCCCGCGACCAGGATGCTGCCGCTGGTCGGAGTGACGAAGCCGGCGAGCACCTGCAGCAGCGTCGTCTTGCCGGAGCCGGACGGGCCGAGCAGCGTGACGAACTCGCCGGGCGCGATGTCGAGATTGATGTCCTTGAGGGCTTCGAACGAACCGAACTTCTTCGAGAGCCCCCGGATCGAAACCGGAACCTTCATTGCAGGATCGCCGACTTGAAGGCCTCTTCCGCCTTGTCACCGTTCTTGGCCCACCAGGCCGCGTCGATCAGCACCTGCTTGCTAGCGTTCTGCGGCGCGGAATTGGTCTTGGCGAGCTGTTCCGGCGTGAACTTGCGGACCTCGTAGGCCTTGGCGTTGACCGGGCCGTAATTGTCCATCTTCTCGATGATGTTGGCCTGGATCTCGGGCGAGATCATCGCCAGCGCGAGCTCCTTCGCCTTGGCGGCGTTCTTGGCGCCCTTGGGAACGGCGATGCAGCCATAGCCGAGCAGGCCCTGATCGTAAGTGAACTGGACTGCGCTGCCATCCTCGATCACCGGCGAGACCCGGCTGCCATAGATCGCGATCAGGTCGACCTCGCCATCCTTGATCAGCTGCGTCGACTGGGCGCCGGTCGTCCAGAACACGCCGATCTGCGGCTTGAGCCGCTTGATCGCGGCAAGGGCGCGCTCGACATCGAGCGGGTAGAGCTTGTCCTTGGCAACGCCGTCGGCGAGCAGCGCAATCTCCAGCGTCTCCTGGGCGAGACCGGCGACGGCGCGGCGACCTGGAAACGCCTTGGCGTCCCAGAAATCGGCCCAGGACTTCGGCGGCTGCTTCACCTTGTCGGTGCGCCAGGCCATGACCACCGAATAATAGTTCGTCGCGACCCAGCTCTTGCCGCGCGCCGTGGCCGGGATCGCCGCATCGTCGAATTTCGAGAGATCGAGCGGCTCGAACAGTCCCTCGCTCTCGCCACGGGCGCATTCGTCGCCGCCGAGATGCACGAGGTCCCAGGCCGGCGCGCCGGACTGGACCTGCACCCGGATCGAGGGCAGGTCGCCATGGGTTTCGCTGCGGATCTTCACGCCGAGCTTCTGCGCGGCCGGGTTCACCAGCGCCGCATCGAAGCCCTTGCGCATCGCGCCACCATAGCCGGCGACGGTCACGGTCTCCTGTGCCATCGCGGCAGCCGAAAACATCGTGGAAATCGCCGCGCCGACGATGATGGCGATCTGCCGGCGTTTTGCGCTCTCTGTCCTGTCGGTCATGTCCAACCCCTCGGATTTTGTTTTGCGCCGAGGTGACCGAAACGAAAAAAACCGGCGCCTTCGCCCCAGCCCTTGCGAGCCCGGAGAAAAAGCGCCGGTTCGAATTGTTTCCCTGGAGGCCCGTCACGACGAGGGCGACTCCAGCACAAATCACCTAGCCCATTTAGTACGCGCCGGAATTTCGTTGCTGTCAACCGGCTCGTCGCGAACGTCGTTTCACCCCTTGTCAGCTGGCGGGTGAGTGTGAGAGCCGTCAGGCCAAGCAAGCACGAACCGGGGAATCGCCATGGCCGACGTCAAGACCGTTCTGGTGAGCGGCTACTCCGCCGCTCCCAAGGGCACCAGCATGTTCGAGGAGTTCAAGCATGCCGGCGTCGTGCTCGAGATCGACCCGGCGACAAACATCATCATAGCGGTCGACGCCACCTTCGTGACGCAGCTCGCCCGCTCGTTCTATTCGCGCCTCATCGTCGGCTACGACGTCAGCAACGGCATGGCGCCGCTGGAACGGCTGATCTCCAAGGCCGTGCACACGCCGTCGCGCGAGGCGCTGATCGTCGCCACGCGCGCCGCCGTGCAGCGCTATTTCCAGATCCGCGACAATCGCGGCTGAGCTTGGGCCTAGACGCCCTCAGGCGGCCTTCTCCAGCGCGATGCCCTTCGTCGACAGCAGATCGAGCCCGAGGTCGAGCGCTTTGGTGAAGCGGTCGACGGCGTCATCGATGCCCTCCGGCGTGATGATCAGCGGCGGCGTCATGATCAGGGTATCGCCGAGCGCCCGCACGATCAGGCCGTTCTCGAAGGCGAGACGCTGGATCTCCAGGCCGAACTTGAGCGAGGGCTCGAAGGCCTGCCGCGTCGCCTTGGAGCGGACGAGCTCGATCCCCCACATCAGGCCGACGCCGCGGACCTCGCCGACGAGCGGGTGGTCGAGCAGGGCTTTCAGGCGCCCTTCCAACTGGGCGCCCAGCACATGGGCGCCGGCGATCAGCCCGCGCTCCTCGTAGAGCGTCAGCGCCTCCAGGCCGACGGCGCAGGCGATCGGATGTCCGCCATAGGTGTAGCCATGGCCGAAGACGCCGATCTTGTCGCCCTGCTCCTTCATCGCCTGGTAGATCGGCTCCGACAGCAGCAAAGCCGAAAGCGGCTGATAGGCCGCGGTCAGCGCCTTGGCGCTGCTGATCATGTCCGGCTTGAGACCGTAGGTCTGCGTGCCCCACCAGTTGCCGGTCCGCCCGAAGCCGGTGATGACCTCGTCGACGACGAAGAGGACCTCGTATTTCCTCAGGATCGCCTGAACCTTCTCGTAATAGCCCTTCGGCGGCACGACGCAGCCGCCCGTGCCCATCACCGGCTCGGCGAAGAAGGCGGCGACCGTCTCCGGCCCCTCGGCCAGAATCAGGTCCTCGATCTCCTTGGCGAGGCGCGTCGCAAACGCTTCCTCGCTCTCCCCCGGCAAGCCTTCCCGGTAGAAATGCGGGCAGGTGACATGCAGGAAGCCGTCGAGCGGCAGGTTGAAGTCGCGGTGGATATGCGGCAGGCCGGTCAGGCTGGCGCTGGCGATCGAAGTGCCGTGATAGGCGCGCTTGCGGGCGATGATCTTGCGCTTCTGCGGCTTGCCGATCGCGTGAAAATAGTACCAGGCCAGCTTGACCGCAGTGTCGTTGGCTTCCGAGCCCGAGCTCTGGAACAGCACCTTCGACATCGGCACCGGCGCGATCTCGATCAGGCGCTCGGAGAGGGCGATCGCCGGCTCCGAGGTCCGGTGCGCGAAGTTCTGATAATAGGGCAGCGCCGCAAACTGCTTCGCCGCCGCCTCGGCCAGCCGGTTCTCGCTGAAGCCGAGCGCCGCGCACCACAGGCCAGCCATGGCTTCGAGATAGCGGTTGCCGGCATCGTCATAGACGTGGAAGCCCTCGCCGCGGGAGATGATCGTCGGGCCGATCTTTTCGTGCAGCGAGAAATTCGTCTGCGGATGGAGCTGGTAGGCGATGTCTCTGGCGTGATTGGAATTGGCGGTCATGGCGCACCTCGCATGCCGGCTCAAGGCAGCCGAAAACCGCCTCGCATCCGCGCAAAATTTCGGGAAGAGCCGGTTCGATCGCTTGTCTGGGCAGCCGTCGAAGCGGCCCATCGCCAATCGCCTGACAGTGCCGAAAATGCCTGCGGGCACGGTGCTTGTCAAACAGGGTGGCGCGCATCCGCCATGCCCTGACGAAGGAGGAGCCGGCCGCTGGAACGTCGGTGAGCACCCCGAATTTCGCCACTTGACGGCGCGCCGGACACGGGCATAGACCTGAAAGCAGCTAGGAGATTTGTGCCCCGACGCCCCTCAAAGGCAGCGGGATCACAGCAAATCGGACCGGCACACGCAGGAGCGGAAACCCCGCTCGTCCGTGTGCCGGTTTTTTTTTGGACTGACGCCATGACCGATGCGGTTGTCATCTGCGAATGCTTTGCCCGCGACGGGCTGCAGCATGAGCCCGTCTTCCTGCCGAGCGAGCAGAAGATCGCGCTGATCGACGCCTTCACCGCCGTCGGTTTCCAGCGGATCGAGGCGACCTCCTATTCCAACCCCAAAGTGGTTCCGGCCTTCGCCGACGCCAGCGAGGTCCTCGCCGGCATCCGGCGCAAGGACGGGGTCTTCTACAAGGCGACCTGCCCCAATCCGCGCGCCGTCGCTCGCGCCGTCGCTGATTCTGACGCCGGCTACGGACCTAATGAAATCAGCCTGCTGGTCTCGGCGACGGAGGCGCATAGCGAGCGCAACCTGAAGAGCTCGCGGGCCACGCAATGGGCCAATGTCGAGGCGATGGTCGCCACCGCGCAAGGCCGTTTCCGCCTGATCGGCACGATCTCGGTCGCCTTCGGCTGCCCCTTCGAGGGCCAGGTCGACGCCGCGACCGTCATCGCCGACGCCACCAGGTTCGCGGCTCTCGGCGTGCGCCATGTCACGCTCGGCGACACCACCGGCCTCGCCACGCCGCGCACCACGAAGGCCCTGTTCCAGGCCGTCGCCGCAGCCGTACCCGACCTCACGCTGATCGCGCATTTCCACAACACCCGCGGCACTGGCCTCGCCAATTGCGTCGCCGCCCACGAGGCCGGCGTCCGGAATTTCGACAGCGCCTTCGGCGGCATCGGCGGCCATCCGGCCCAGCTCGTCTATGGCGGCGGCTTCACCGGCAATGTCGCCACCGAAGACCTCGTCAACATGTTCGAGGCAATGGGCGTGCCGACGGGCCTCGACCTCACCGCCCTGATCGAGACCGCGCATCGCTGCGAGGAGGTCCTCGGTCGCCAGCTCCATTCGATGGTCGCCCGCTCCGGGCTCGGCCTCGTCGCCTGATCCGAAAGAGGAACCATGCCCCAAGCCCCAGCCCCGCTGCTCGTCGAGACCCGCGGCGCCGTCCGCATCCTGACGATGAACCGGCCTGACAAGCTCAACGCCCTCGACACGGCGCTGACGCAGGCACTCTTCGACGCCCTGCTCGCGGCTCAGGCGGATGAAGCGATCCGGGCCGTCGTCCTGGCTGGCGCCGGGCGCGGCTTCTGCGCCGGCGCCGACCTCAAGGAATTCGCCGACCTCACCCCCGCCAACCAGAAGGCGGTGGTCGCCCGCGCCGACCTGACAACGCGGCTGCACATGCTGCTGCCCGGCCTGTCGAAACCCGTCGTCGCAGCGGTTCAGGGCGTCGCGGTCGGCGGCGGCGCCGGCACGGCGATCGGCTGCGACATGGTCGTCGCCGGCAGTGACCTGAAATTCGGCTATCCCGAGCTGCGCCACAGCATCGTCCCCGCCATCGTGATGACGAGCCTGCAGCGCGCCGTCGGCCGCAAGCTCGCTTTCGAGCTGGTCAGCACCGGCCGGATGCTCGGCGCCGAGGAGGCGCTGCAGCTCGGCTTCGTCAACAAGGTCGTGGCGCCGGAAGACGTGCTGGCCGAGGCGCTCACCATCGCCGAAGGCTGGGCCAAGGTGAAGCCGGTCGCGATGGAGGCGACCAAGCGATTGTTCTATCGCGTCGCCGACCTGCCCTTCGAGGCGGCGATGGCGGCCGGACGCGACATCAACGCGCTGATGCGCAGCTTCCGCGACGGGGACGGCGCATGAGACCGCTCGACGGCATCACCATCGTCGACTTCTCGCGCGTTCTCGCCGGGCCGATGGCGACGATGATCCTGGCCGAGATGGGCGCCAGGGTGATCAAGGTCGAGCGTCCCGGCACGGGCGATGAATCGCGGCAATGGGAGCCGCGCGTCGGCGAGGAGAGCGCCTATTTCTTCACCTTCAACCGCGGCAAGGAATCGATCGTCCTTGACCTGAAGACACCGGCCGGCCGCGCCGCGGCAAAGACGCTCGCACTCCAGGCCGACGTCGTCCTCGAGAACTTCCTGCCCGGCCAGATGGACAAGATGGGGCTGGGCTATGCGCAGCTCTCCGAGGAGAAGCCGGGGCTCGTCTATGTCTCCAATACCGGCTTCGGCCAGAGCGGCCCCTATCGCGACCGCGTCGGCTACGACACGATCTTCCAGGCATTGAGCGGCGTGATGGCGCTGACCGGCCATCCCGATGGCCCGCCCGCCAAGGTCGGCGTGCCGATGGCGGATTTGACCGCCGGGCTCTGGAACGCCGTCGCCATTCTGACCGGGCTGGTCGGCCGTGCCAGCATCGGCAAGGGCTGCCATGTCGACCTCTCGATGCTCGACACTCAGATCAGCCTCCTGACCATCGCAGCGGCGCGCCTCTTTGCTCTGGGCGAGGACCCGCAACGCACCGGCACCGAGCATCCCGGCCGCGTTCCCTCGGCCGCCTTCGCCTGCGCTGGCGATGAATGGCTCCACATCAGCGGCAGCGACCAGCATTGGCAGGCGATCTGCTCGGTCCTCGGTCTCGACGAACTCGCGGCCGATGCCGCCCTCGCCCGCAATGCCGAGCGGGTGAAGCAGCGCGAGCGGGTGATGGCAGCGATGCGCAAAGCTCTGGCCGGGCGCAAGCGGGCCAACGTCGCCGAAGCCTTGCGGGCAGCAGGTGTTCCGGCCGGCGAGGTCAACACGGTCGCACAGGCGCTGGCGGATCCGCATGTCCAGGCGCGCGGCATGGTGGCGGAATTCCGGCATCCTACGGCGGGCGCCTTCCCGGCGCTGCGCAATCCGCTGCGCTTCACCGGCTATGACGCCCCGTCCCTCGGCACCCCGCCGCTGCACGGCGCCGACAGCGCCGCCCTCGCCGCCGAATTCGGCCTGAAGGAGATCGGCGCATGAGCCAGAGCCTATCCGGAATAGCGTTCGAGCGCCTGGCTGTCGCCGCCGACGGCCCGATCCTGTGGGTGACGCTCAATCGCCCTGAGGCGCGCAATGCCCTCGACCTGACGATGTGCCACGAATTGCGGGCTGTGTTCGAGGCGATCGAGGCCGATCCGGCCATCCGCATCGTCCGTGTCGATGGCGCCGGCCCGGTGTTCTGCGCCGGGGCGGATCTCAAGGAACGCAAGGGCAAGGACGAGATCTGGGTCCGGCAGCGCCGGCTCGCCTCCTTCGCCGCCTATGACGCGATCGAGCGTTCGAGCAAGGCCGTGATCTGCGTCGTCGATGGGCCCGTGGTCGGCTCCGGCGGCGAGATCGCCATGGCCTGCGACTTCATCATTGCGTCCGAGCGCACCAGCTTCACCTTCCCCGAAGCGCATTGGGGCACGGTCGGCGCGACGCAGCGCCTGCAGCGCGTCGTCGGCAAGAGGCTGGCGAAGGAGCTGCTGTTCACGGCGCGGCGCTGGCCGGTCGAGGAGGCGCTGGCCGCCGGTCTCGTCAATCGCATCGTCAAGCCGGACGAGCTCGAAGCGACCGTCTCCGAGCTGCTCGCTGAGATCGCCAAGGCCCCGGCGCTGGCACTGACTCTCGCCAAGCAATCGATCGAACTCGGCGAGAAGACCGATCTTTCGACCGGCATCCGCATCGAGCTTGCCGCGATCGAGCGCGCGCTCGCCGACACCGAATGGCGCAAGGGCCTCGAGGCTTTCGCCGAACGCGACGCACAGGGAAAGAGCTCATGAGCGCCAGCGAGCTGCCATCCGATCTCTTCGGCTGCGCCGACACCTTGCCGAAGGCACTGGCGCGGGCCGTGCGCCTGGCCGGCAACGAGGAGGCCGTCGTCTGCAATGGCGAGCGCATCAGCTATGCCGCCCTCGCCGCGCGGGTCGACGACGTTGCGACTGCCCTCGCCGCGCATGGCGTTCGCAAGGGCGACCATGTCGGCATCTGCCTCGGCAACAGCATCCCATGGATCGTGCTGTTCCACGCCATCGCCCGGCTCGGCGCCGTCACCGTGCCGGTCAACACCCGGCTGAAGGCGGAGGAGATCGCCTACACGCTGCGGCAGTCGGACGTCTCGCTGCTGTTCATGACCGACCGGCTGCTCAAGATCGATTTCGTCGAAATCCTCAGGCAGATCTGCCCGGCGGTCGACAAGACGCTGCCCGATGCGGCACTGCCCAAGCTGAACCGCGTCGTCGTGCTAGGCGAGACTGTCCCGGCGGGCGCGACCAGCTTCGCCGATTTCCTCAACGTGGGCGCCGGCCAGCTCGTGCCGGAGCCAGTCCCGGCGGCCGATGACCCGCTGCTGATCCAGTACACCTCCGGCACCACCTCCTTCCCGAAAGGAGCAGTGCTGACCCATCGCAACATGACCTGGGACGCCTATTCCGCCGGGCGCTTCTTCGGCCTGCGCGCGGGCGAGCGTTATTTCAGCCCCCGTCCCTTCTTCCATGTCGCCGGCAGCACGCTCGCCGTGATCGCCTCGCTGCAGCATCTCGCCTGCCTGGTCAGCTGCGAACGCTATGAGCCGGGCGATGCCTTGCGCCTGATGGAGGAGGAACGCTGCACGCTGATGTCGGGCAACGACACCATCTTCCTGATGCTGCTCGACCATCCCGACCTGCCGCAGCGCAAGCTCTCCCTGCGTGGCGGCTGGGCGGCGGCGACGCCGTCCGTCATGGAGCGCATCGCGCGCCAGCTCGGCGCGACCGAGATGGCGGTCTGCTACGGCCAGTCGGAAGCCTCGCCGAATATCTGCACCGCCGCCTGGTGGGACCCGCTCGCCGACCGCATCGCCGGCTGGATGCGCATCCATCCCGGCGTCGAGGTCGAGATCCGCGCGACCGAGGATGGTCCCGAGCCCGGCCCCGGCGAGGTCGGCGAAATCTATGCGCGCGGCTGGAACGTGATGCAGGGCTATTACGCCAAGCCCGAGGAGACCCGCGCGGTCCTCAGCGAAGACGGGTGGCTGCGTACCGGCGATCTCGGCCGCCTCTCGCCCGATGGCCGGCTCGCCTTCGTCGGGCGGGCCAAGGACATCATCCGCGTCGGTGGCGAGAATGTCGCCTCGGCCGATATCGAGAACGTGCTGCACCGCCATCCCGGCATCCAGCAGGCGCAGGTCGTCGGCGTGCCCGACAAGCGGCTGATCGAGGTGCCCGCCGCTTTCGTGATCCTGGCGAGCGGCACCTCGCTCGCGCCGGACGAGATCATCGCCTGGAGCAAGGAGCACCTCGCCGGCTTCAAGGTGCCGCGCTATGTCGAGATCGTCGAGAGCTTCGACCAGATCGGCATGACAGCCAGCTCCAAGGTCCAGAAGAACAAGCTCGCCGCCCATGCGCGCCAGCTCTTCGGGCTCGAGGCGGTGGCATGAACACGCGTATCGAGACGCGCTTCACCCGGCTGGTCGGCATCGACCTGCCGATCGTACAGGCCGGGATGAGCTGGGCCTCCTCCTGCGCGGCGCTGCCGGCGGCCGTGTCAGGCGCAGGCGGGCTCGGTGTCATCGCCGCCGGGCCGATGCGGCGCGACGACCTCAAGGCGGCGATCGCCGATGTGCGCGCCGAGACGGACCGGCCCTTCGCCGTCAACGTCCCGCTCTATCGCAAGGAGGTCGATGACATCCTGGCGCTACTCGTCGATGAGCGCGTCCCCGTCATCATCGCCTCGCAAGGCGGACCGGACCGCTATCTCGATCGCTTCAAGGCGATCGGCACGCTCTGCCTGCATGTGGTCGCCTCGGAGGTCCATGCCGCCAAGGCGGCGGCCAAGGGCGTCGACGGCCTCGTCGTGGTCGGCGGCGAGGCGGGCGGCCATCCACCGCCCGAACTGGTCTCGACTTTGGTGATCGGCCGCGCCGTGGCCAAGGCCGTACCCGAGCTGCCGATCGTGCTCGGCGGCGGCATCGCCGATGGCCGGGGCCTTGCGGCCACGCTCGCTCTGGGCGCCGACGCCGCGCAGCTCGGCACCCGCTTCATGGCGACGCCCGAGGCGCGCCTGCACGAGGATTATCGCCGCCGCGTCGTCGCGGCCGCCGTCTCCGACACCATGGTGGTCGGACGCGGCTTCGGGATGATCCGCGTGCTGCGCAACCGCTTCGCCGAGGCGATGGCGGCGGCCGAGCGTGCTGGGCGTCCCGACGAGGAACGGCGCGACCTGTTCCAGCGCTCCTCGCTCAAGCTCGCCGCCTTCGACGGCGACATCGAGGACGGCAAGGTAGAGGCCGGGCAGAGCGCCGGGCTGATCGACGACATCGTCCCGGCCGGCGAGCTCGTGGCGCGGATCGCCGGGGAATATCGGGCGACGCTGGCGCGGCTTCCTGCAGCTGAAATCATGCGCGAGCCCGCCTTGCAGCCCTCGTGACCATCCGCGCCGTCAGAGCCGGAAAAGCCATAAACGGGAGGAGGATCGAGATGGACAGGCGCAGATTCATGGCGACGGCCGGGGCAGCGATGCTGGCGCCGCGTGGAGCCGGCGCGCAGGGCTATCCGGTCAGGCCGATCCGCCTGATCGTCACCTTCGCCGCAGGCGGCCCGGCCGATCTGTTCGCCCGCGCCCTCGCCAACGGGATGAGCACCCGGCTCGGCCAGCAGGTGGTCATCGACAACCGCCCCGGAGGTGCAGCGGGTCTGCCCGCCATCGACGCGATCGCCAAGGCCGGGCCCGATGGCTACCAGATCGCTCTTGCCGGCGCGGCGGCGCTCTCGACCGTGCCGTTCATGGTCCCGAAGATGCCGTTCGACTGGGAGACGAGCTTGACGCCGCTCACTCTGGTGTCGCGCGTTCCGGAGGTGATCACCACCAACGCCAAGCTCGGCTTCAAGAGCCTCGCCGACCTCGTCGCCTACGCGAAGAAGAATCCGGGCAAGGTCAATTTCGGCTCGGCCGGGCTCGGCAGCGTCACCCATCTCGCCAGCGAGCTGTTCAAGGCGGAAGCCGGGATCGACATCACCCACGTCCCCTATCGCGGCGCCGCACCGGCCGTGAACGACCTGATCGCCGGCCATATCGACATGGTCACGGCCGATATCCCGGTGCTGCTGCCGCAGATCCAGGCCAGCAGCGTCAATGCCCTCGCAGTCACCACCGAGAAGCGGATCAAGGCCCTGCCGGATGTGCCGACCACGGCCGAGGCCGGCTTTCCCAAGGTCGTCTCCGACAATTGGTACGGGCTGGTCGGCCCCGCCGGGATGCCGGCGGAAATCTCCGGCAGGATCCACGCCGCCGCCCTGGCGACGCTGCGCTCGGACGAGCTGCTGAAGCAGTTCGAGAGCCAGGAGGCGATCTCGTCGCCGACCTCGCCGGACGAGTTCGTCGCCTTCATCAAGGCCGAGCGGGCGAAATGGGGACCGCTGATCGCCTCGATCGGCGTCAAGCTCGAATAGCGCCCGCGCCCTCCCCGACTGACGACCGGGCCGCGCAGCGGCGGCCTAACGCTTTCAACGCAGGACGTTCGATCATGCTCGACAAGCCCCTTCTCATCGCCGGCAGCTGGCGCGCGCCATCCGGCTCCCACACCGGCGACGTCATCGATCCCGCCACCGGCGCGGTGATCGGCAAGCTCGGCTTCGCCGAGGCGGCCGATGTCGACGCTGCACTGGAGGCCGCGCGGAAGGGTTTTGCGACCTGGCGCGCCATGACCGCGCTCGAACGCTCGCGCATCCTGCATCGCGCTGCCGCTTTGGTCCGCGACCGGGCCGAGGTGATGGCGCAGCATATGACACGCGAGCAGGGCAAGCCGCTCGCCGAGGCGCGCGGCGAAGCCGGTACCGCGCCCGAGCATATCGAGTGGTATGCCGAGGAAGGCCGGCGCGCCTATGGCCGGGTGATCCCCTCGCGCGTCCCCGGCGCACGCCAGATCGTGGTCAAGGAGCCGGTCGGCCCAGTCGCAGCCTTCAGCCCCTGGAATTTCCCGCTCGCCCAGCTCGTCCGCAAGATCGCGGGAGCGCTGGCCGCCGGCTGCTCGATCATCGCCAAGCCGCCGGAAGAGGCGCCCTCGGCCTGCATCGAACTCGCCAAATGCTTTCAGGAGGCTGGCCTGCCCGAGGGCGTGCTCAACATCCTATTCGGCGTGCCGGCGGAGATCTCGGAGCGGCTGATCGCCTCGCCGGTGATCCGCAAGGTCTCCTTTACCGGCTCGGTGCCGGTCGGCAAGCATCTCGGCGCGCTGGCGGGGGCGCAGGCGAAGCGCGCCACCATGGAACTCGGCGGCCATGCCCCCTTCATCGTCTGCGACGATGTCGATCTCGACGCAGTGGTGAAGCTCGGCGTCGGCCTGAAGTTCCGCAATGCCGGCCAGGTTTGCGCCTCACCGACGCGCTTCTATGTGCAGGACGCCGTCTATGACGGCTTCCGTACCGCCTTCACCGAGGCCGCCAAGGCGGTCAAGGTCGGCCCAGGTGCGGCCGAGGGCACGCAGATGGGCCCGCTCGCCAATGCCCGCCGGCTCGACGCCCTGCAGGATTTCGTCGCCGATGCCGTCCAGCACGGCGCCAGACTCGAAGCCGGCGGCCGCCGCATCGGCAATGAGGGCTTCTTCTTCGAGCCGACCGTGCTCTCCGACGTGCCCGACGGCGCCCGTATCATGCGCGACGAGCCCTTCGGGCCGGTCGCGGCGCTGGTGCGGGTCGGCACGGTCGACGAGGCGATCGAACGCTCGAATGCCCTCCCATTCGGCCTCGCCGCCTTCGCCTTCACCCGCTCGACCAAGCGCGCCGCGCAATTCGCCGACGGGCTCGAGAGCGGCATGGTCTCGATCAACCATTTCGGCCTCGCCGCGGCCGAGACTCCGTTCGGCGGCGTCAAGGATTCCGGCTACGGCAGCGAAGGCGGCACGGAGGGGCTCGAAGCCTATCTCTCGACCAAGTTCGTCAGCCAGGTCGGCGCCTGACCCATCCCCTTCCAACCGCAAGAGACGACCATGACCACGCTCCAGCACAACCCCGACACGCTCGCGCCGCCCGCCCGCAATCTCTATTCGCACGGGGTCGAGACGCGCGGCCCCGGCCGCCAGCTCTTCATCGCCGGGCAGGTCGGCGTCCGGCTCGACGGCTCCATCCCAGAGGCCTTCGACGACCAGGTCCGGCAGATGATGGACAATATCGGCGCGGTCCTCGCCTCGGCAGGGATGGGCTTCGACGACATCGTCAAGATCACCGCCTATTGCCGCAGCGCCGAGGAGATCATCGGCTATGCCGGCATCCGTAACGGCTACTTCTCCGACAAGCCGCCGGCGACGACGGCCTTCGTGGTCGGCGGCCTCGCCAATCCCGCCTGGCTGATCGAGGCCGACGCGATCGCCTTCAGGGCGGATTGAGCCGGTGACTGCCGCCCTCTCCCACGGCCGCTCGCGGCACAAAACCCATGTCGATGTCGGCGACGGCGTCCGGCTATGGGTCTGGGATACGGGCGGCGACGGCCCGGCCATCGTGCTGCTGCACGCCTCGGCCGGCAGCGGCGAATGCTGGGACCGGCAATGGCCGGTCTTCGCCGAGGCCGGCTATCGGGTGATCGGCTATTCCCGGCGCGGGCATTTCGGTTCCGACGACGGCGATGCGACGGCCATGACGCCGGCCTCGACCGATCTGCTCCGGCTGGTCGAGGCGCTCGGGCTTGAGCGCTTCCACCTGATCGGCACCGCCGCCGGCGGCATGGTCGCGACCGATTTCGCGGTGTCGCATCCGCAGCGCCTGCTCAGCTTCGTCATCTCCAGCAGCATCGTCGGTGTGGCCGATAACGATTATCAGGCGATCCTGCAGCGGCTGCTCCCATCCGAGTTCGAACAGCTCCCGCATGATTTCCGCGAGCTCGGCCCGTCCTTCCGCGCGCAATGCCCGGAAGGTGTGGCGCGCTGGAATGCGATGCTGGCGCGCTCCGGCGTCGAGCGCGTTCCCTTGCGCTTCGCCAACCGCGTCCGCTGGGCCGACCTCCAGCGCTTCGATTTTCCGGTCCTCGTCCTGACCGGCGATGCCGATCTCTACGCCCCGCCGGCCAATGCGCGTCTGATCGCCAGCCGAATCCCCGGCGCGCGCCTGACCATCCTGCCCGGTTCCGGCCATTCGCCCTGGTGGGAGGTGCCGGAGCTCTACAACCGCGAAATCCTGAACTTTCTCGGCTCCGTGAGCCGCTAGGAGCACCTTGACCATGGCTATCCCTTCCACCGAGGTCGACCGGATCGTCGCCGTCGAGGTCAGGCGCTGCATCCAGCCGCAGCAGGATCCGGCCTGGCGCTTTGCACTGGGCGGCATTCCGCGCCTCGACGGGCTGATCGTGACCTTGCGCGCAGCGTCCGGCCTCGTTGGCGAAGGGCATGTCGAGGCGATGGCCTTCTATGCCGACGATCTCGCCGGTTCGGAGGCCGCCATCGAGGTGCTGCGTCCAACCCTGCTCGGCGCCGATCCCCTGCACTATGCCCAGACGCGCGATCGTCTCGACAAGGCCCTGTCCGGGCACGAGGCGGTCAAGGCCGGCATCGACAGCGCGCTCCATGAGCTGGCGGCGCGGGCCCTACGCGTGCCGATGCATGTCCTCTTCGGCGGCGCGCGGCGAACCAGCGTCGAGCTCCAGCGCATCCTGCCGCTCAAGGACCCGCAGGGCATGGCCGCCGACGCCATCAGGCTGGCCGGGCTCGGCTATCGCTGCCTCAAGGTGAAGGTCGATGGCGATGCCGACCTCGCCGAAGCGCGCGTGAGGGCTGTGCGCGAGAGCGTCGGGGCCGATGTCAGACTCTCGGCCGACGCCAATCAGAGCTACACGCCGAAAGCCGGGTTGCGCATGATCGAGCGCATCGCCCGCCATGGCGTCGACCTCGTCGAGCAGCCTATTCCCGCCGCGGACATTGCGGGCCTCGCCTTCATCTCGCAGCGCAGCCCGATCGCGGTCGAAGCCGACGAAGCCATCCGCTCACTGCGCGATATCGTCACGCTGATCGCGGAAGGCGCTTGCGACAGCTTCAACCTGAAGAGCTCGGTGCTGGGCGGGCTGGGCAAGGTCTTCATCGCCGCGCAGATCTGCGAGGCGGCCGGGCGGGCCTACCGGGTCGGGACAGCCTATGGCCCTCGCCTGATCGCGGCGCAATGCCTGCATCTGGCCGCAGCTCTGCCCTCCTTCCACTACCCCGTCGAGTTCGCCGAGTTCGATCATCTGCTCGATGATCCCTTCAGCGGGCTGGAGGCTGTGGAGGGCCGGCTCGCTCTACCGCAAGGTGTCGGCTCGGGGTTGCCGCAACTATCGGAGAATTCTTGACATTCCCGACATAGGACTTCAGATTTCCCAAGTTAGGCGGTTGGCGATAGCGAGGGTCTCAATCCTCGTTATATCGAGCCTTCCTCACCGGCACCGGTCGATCAAACGCCGCAGAGCGCGCGACCCGTGATCTCGTTCAGGTGAGGAGCTCAGACAATGAACATCCGGACAAGTTTTGCGCGTGCCATACGCGTCACTGGCGTCGTGGTCGCGGCCAGCGCGGCAACAATGGTATTCGCGCAGGAGAAGGACACGTTCCGCTTCGCCGCAGCGACCGATCTGCGCGTCATCGATCCGATCTGGTCGCTGGAGTACAACAGCCGCAACCATGGCTATCTCGTCTACGACACGCTGTTCGCCTTCGACTCGAAGTTCCAGGTCAAGCCGCAAATGGTCGATACCTGGACCGTCTCGGACGACAAGCTGCGCTATTCGTTCAAGCTGCGGCCGGGCCTGACCTGGCATGACGGCACGCCCGTCACCGCCGCCGACTGCGTCGCCTCGATCAAGCGCTGGGGCCAGCGCGATTCCGTCGGCCAGGCGCTGATCGCCGCCGCCGGCGAGATCAAGGCGACCGGCACCGACAGCTTCGAGATCGTGCTGAAGGAGCCGTTCGGCCATGTGCTCTCGGCGCTGGCCAAGACCGGCTCGCCGGTGCCGTTCATGATGCCGGAGCGCATCGCCAAGACCAGCGGCTTCGAGCAGATCAAGGAGGTGATCGGCTCCGGTCCCTTCATGTTCGCGCGCGACGAGTGGGCTCCGGGCGACAAGGCCGTCTACAAGAAGTTCAAGGGCTACAAGCCGCGCTCGGAGCCCTCCGACTTCATGTCGGGCGGCAAGATCGCCAAGGTCGAGCGGATGGAATGGGTCTTCATTCCGAGCGGCGCGACCGCCGCTGCCGCGTTGATGGCCGGCGAGGTCGATTGGCTCGAGCACCCGCCCTCCGACCTGCTGCCGACGCTGCAGAACGACAAGGAGATCACCGTCCGCGCCGTCGATCCCTTCGGTATGCAGACCATGATCCGCTTCAACCATATCCATCCGCCCTTCGACAATGAGAAGGTCCGGCGCGCCGTGCTGCAGACGATCGAGCAGGGCGAGTATCTGCGTGTCCTCAGCGACGACAAGCGCAGCTGGGAGCCCTGCCGCAGCTTCTATTTCTGCGGCACCCGCTTCGGGCGGGACCTCGCGCCCGAGCAATTGCTGTTCAAGAAGAACCTCGACGAGGCGAAGAAGACGCTCGCCGCCTCCGGCTACAAGGGCGAAAAGGTCGTGCTGCTCGACGCCGTCGACGACGCGATCCTGCATCCGGTCACGGTCGTGCTCTTCGACAATCTCAAGGCGATCGGCCTGAATGTCGAGCTCCGGGCGACGGACGGTGCCACCATCTTCGCGCTGATGCTGAAGCAGGAGCCGATCGCGCAGGGCGGCTGGAACATCGGGCCGCAATATGCCGACAGCACCAACTATTCCGTGCCCTTCCTCAATAACGCCCTGCGTGCCGGCGGCGTCGGCAAGGCCTCGATCGGCTGGCCGAAGAACGAGGCGATCGAGACGTTGCGGGCCGCCTTCCTCAAGGTGCCGGAGGCCGAGCAGGGCGCCATCGCCGACAAGATCCAGCAGGAGGCTTATGCCGCCTCGCTCTATGGACTGACCGGCCAGTACAAGCAGCTCACCGCCTATCGCAAATCCGTCGAAGGCCTGATCGACTCGCCGATCCCGCTGTTCTGGAACGTCAGCAAGAAGTGAGCGGCCGGCGGCGCGTGCCCTCGGCATGCGCCGCCTCCCATGTCCAGCAGCGATAGATCGCGCCAGCGGCCCGCGAAGGCGGCGGCGTAGCGCATGAGCTGCCTCGAAGAATGGAAAGCACCGATGCTGGCCTATATCCTCAAGCGCCTGCTCGCGACCATCCCGGTGATGGCGACCGTCGCGGTCATCGTCTTCATGCTGCTGCATCTGACGCCCGGCGATCCGGCCGCGCTGATCGGCGGCGACCTCGCCACGCCCGAGGACCTGCGCCGCATCCGCGAGCAGCTCGGGCTGGAGCGCCCGATCGCCGAGCAGTTTCTCGGCTGGCTGTGGCAGGTCCTTCAGGGCGATCTAGGGACATCGCTGTTCAACCAGATGCCGGTGTCGCAACTGATTGCGCAGCGCATCGAGCCGACCCTGATCATCGGCCTGACGATCATGACCTTCGCGGTCATCGTCGCGATCCCGCTCGGCGTCATCGCCGCCTGGAAGGCCGGCAGCTGGATCGACCAGCTGATCATGACGCTCGCCGTCATCGCCTTCTCGATGCCGATCTTCCTGATCGGCTATCTCCTGATCTTCAAGTTCTCGGTCGAGCTAAAATGGTTTCCGGTCCGCGGCTACCAGCCGATGTCGGCGGGGCCGGCCAAGTTCTTCCCGCATATCGTGCTGCCGAGCCTGACCGTCAGCTTCATCTACATCGCCCTGCTGACGCGCATGACCCGCGCAACGGTGCTCGACGTGCTGAACCAGGACTATATGCGCACCGCCCGCGCCAAGGGCATGGCGACGCCGCGCATCCTCGCCGTGCACGCGCTGAAGAACGCCGCCGTGCCGATCGTCACCATGGTCGGCATCGGGCTCTCCTCGCTGCTGGGCGGCATCGTCGTCACCGAGACAGTCTTCGCCATCCCCGGAATGGGGCGCCTGATGATCGACGCGATCATCAGGCGCGACTTCCCGATCCTGCAGGGCGTCATCCTCGTCCTGTCGGCGCTCTACGTGCTGATCAACCTCCTGATCGACCTGTCCTATTCGCTGTTCGATCCGCGCATCCGCTATTGAGAACGAGCCCATGAGCATCGCCATCGAGGCCCCTCGCAAGAGCGCCAGTTCCAAGACACTGAGTTACTGGCTCCGGCGCTATCCTCTCTTCATCCTCGGCTGCATCGGGCTGGCGGCTATCATCCTGCTCGCTCTGTTCGCGCCGCTGATCGGAACGCATGATCCGGTCGCGATCAACCCGGCCGCCCGGCTGCGCCCGCCGAGCGATGCCTGGCTGTTCGGCTCCGACCCGTTCGGCCGCGACGTCTTCAGCCGCGTCATCTGGGGCGGGCGGGTCTCGCTCACCGTCGGCATCGGCGTCGCCGCTCTCTCGGTCTGCCTCGGCCTCGCGATCGGCATGATCGCCGGCTTCAACCGCGTCGCGGATGCGGTCCTGATGCGGATCATGGACGGGATGATGGCGATCCCCGGCATCCTGCTCGCCGTCGCGCTCGTCGCCATCGTCAAGCCGAGCATCACCACGGTCGTGATCGCGATCGCGATCCCCGAAGTGCCGCGCGTCGTGCGCCTCGTCCGCTCGGTCGTGCTGAGCATCCGCGAGCAGCCCTATATCGAGGCGGCGCGCCTCAGCGGCGTGCGCTTTCCCGGCCTGCTGATCCGGCATGTCCTGCCGAACACGATCGCGCCGCTGATCGTGCAGGCGAGCTTCGTCTGCGCCTCCGCCATCCTGTCGGAGGCTTATCTCAGCTTCCTCGGCCTCGGCATCCCGCCGACCACGCCGACCTGGGGCAGCGTGATCTCGGAAGGGCGCAACGTCGTGCAGCTCGCCTTCTGGGTCGTGCTCTATCCGAGCCTGTTCCTCGGCGCGACCGTGCTGTTCATCAACCTGATCGGCGACGGCCTGCGCGACATGCTCGACCCACGCCTGGCGCGGACCTTGTGAGAGCCCGCGCCACGCAACCTGCTGAACGTCGTGAGGAGCCTGGAAGACCAATGCCCAATCCCTCAGCCGAAACGATCCTGCACAACGGCGTGATCCGCACCATGGACGCGGCCAACCCGATAGCCGAGGCTCTCGCCGTCGCCCATGGCAAGATCGTCCGGGTGGGCAGCTGGGCCGAGGTCGAGCCTCTCCGCGGCGAGCACACCGATCTGATCGACCTCGGCGGCCGTATGCTCATGCCGGGGCTTATCGATTTCCACGTCCACCTGCTCCCGAGCATGATCGCTCGTTTGCACAAGACGGCGATCGACACGGCCGACGACCTCGACACGATCCTGGGCAAGATCGGCGAGGCCTGCGCGCACGGCGACGGGCGCGATTGGGTCGTCGCCAACTCCTATGGCGCGCTCGCCTTGCGTCGGATGCGGGAGCCGGGCGCGCTTGCGGCCCTGGACGCGGTCAGTGGTCACCGGCCGGTCGTCCTGCAGCATCTCAGCGGCCATGGCCATTTCGCCAATTCCGCCGCCTTGCGGATCGCCGGCATCGATGCGGCGACGCCAAATCCGCCAGATGGCGAGATCGTCAGGGATGCAGAGGGTCGGCCGACCGGCCTGCTCGTCGAATCCGGAGCATGGGCCGTCACCGCTGCCATTCCGGAACTGTCGGCAGCTGGAAAAGCCGAAGCGGCACGTGCCTCGATCGGCTACCTCAACAGTCTAGGCATCACCGGCTTCGCCGATGCATCGGCGAGCCTGGAGTCGCTGGAGTTCTACCGGGCTCTCGACGATGCCGGCACCTTGACCTGCTGGGCCGCCTTCCATCTCGCGCTGAGTCCGACCTGCTCCGGCTATTCGGCCGACGAGGCCAAGCTCATGCGCGAGCAGCGCCGCGAACTCTGCGGCCCGCATATGAACGCCGATTTCGCCAAGATCTTCCTCGATGGTGTGCCCTCGCTGCGCACGGCCGCGATGCTCACTCCCTATGCCAGTGCGCCCGACGAACCGCCGGTCCCGACCTCGCTGACGCTGGACGAGCTGACCGAGGCGATCGCGGATTTCGACCGGGACGGCCTCGGCGTGAAAGTGCATGCGGTCGGCGATCGCGCCATCCGCATGGTGCTCGATGCCGTCGAGCAGGTGCGCCGCCGCAATGGCTCCAGCGGGCCGCAGCACCAAATCGCCCATGGCCAGTTCATCACGGCAGCGGACATTCCGCGCCTGGCCGAGCTCAACGTCCTCCACGACATGTGCCCGCCGCTCTGGCATCCCAATTCCGCAAGCCTGACGCATGAGAGGATGGTCGGCCCCGAGCGCTATGCGACGGTCTGGCCGGTTCGCGACATCCTCGCCGCCGGGGCGGCCGTCGTCGCGGCTTCAGACTGGCGCACGATCGCGCCCGACCTCGATCCCTGGGAAGCCATGTGCGGCCTCGTCACCCGCCGCGATCCGACCGGGCGTCACGAGGGCGCGCACGCCCCCGGCCAGGCCGTGAGCGTCGCCGAGGCCCTGCCGCTCTACACCTGCAACCCTGCTGCCGCGATGCGGCTCGGCCATCGCACTGGCCGGCTCGCGCCGGGATTGTCGGCGGACATGATCATGCTGGACCGCGACCTGATGACGATCGAGCCGCTGGCGATCGCGCAGACCAAGGTCCTCGCCACCTGGTTCGAGGGCAGGCTGGTGCATGGCAACGCCTGAGGGCAGCGCCACCACACTACCCGCAAGATGTCACGGAACCATCGACTGAAGGGGAGATCAGAAGCATGCACCGCCGCCAGTTCATCGCCGGAACGGCCGCCGCCGCAACGGGCTTCGCCCTACCGCGCCTCGGCCATGCGCAATCCAACCGCGCCCGCACTCTACGCTTTGCCCCGCATGCGGATCTGAGCTTCGTCGATCCGGTCTGGACCCTCGCCTATATCGCGCGGAACCACGGTTTCATGGTGTTCGACACCCTTTATGGGCTCGATGCCAGCTTCGAGCCGCAGCCGCAGATGGTGGCGGGGCATGTCGTTGAGAACGATGGCCTGCTATGGCGCCTGACCTTGCGCGACGGCCTGCTCTTCCATGACGGCACGCCGGTGCGCGCGCAGGACTGCGTCGCCAGCATCCGGCGCTGGGCGAGCGCCGATGCGTTCGGCCAGAAGCTCATGGCCGCAACGGACGAGCTTTCGGCCGCGTCCGACCGCGAGATCCGGTTTCGGCTGAAGCGCCCCTTCCCGCTGCTGCCCGCCGCGCTCGGCAAGGCAAGTCCGTATATGTGCGCGATCATGCCGGAGCGGATCGCCCTGACCCCGCAGACGACGCAGATCAACGAAGTCGTCGGCAGCGGGCCGTTCCGCTTCCTCGCCTCCGAGCGCGTGCCCGGTGCCTCGGCCGCCTATGCCAGGTTCGATCGCTATGTCCCGGCCTCTGGCGCACCGAGTTTCGTCGCCGGCGCCAAGGTCGCCCATTTCGACCGGGTGGAGTGGATCACCATCCCCGATGCCGGAACGGCGGCCGGCGCTCTGCAGTCGGGCGAGATCGACTGGTGGGAGGCTCCGCCGCCCGATCTCATTCCACTGCTGAAGGGCAACAGCAAGATCGCCGTCGAGACGCTCGACCCTGCCGGCTCGGTCGGCGTCTTCCGCTTCAACCATCTGCACCCGCCCTTCAACAACCCGGCAATCCGGCGTGCGGTGCTCGGCGCGGTCGATCAGGCGCCGTTCATGCAGGCGGTCGCGGGCGACGATCCTGCGATGTGGAGCGACCGGGTCGGCTATTTCACGCCGGGCACGCCGATGGCGAGCGATGCGGGGATGGCCGGGCTCTTCGGCCCGCGCGACCTCGCCAAGGCCAAGCGCGAGCTCGCCGCCGCCGGCTATCGCGGCGAGCGCGTCGTCCTGCTCGCCGCCTCGAACATCGATGCGATCAACGCGCTCGCCCAGGTCGCGCAGGACCTGCTCACCCGCATCGGCATGAATGTCGATTATGTCTCGACCGACTGGGGCACGGTGATGCAGCGGCGAACCAGCCAGCAGCCGGTCGAGGGCGGCGGCTGGAGCGCCTTCGTCGGCACCTGGTCCGGCAATGACCTAGTGAACCCGGCGGTGAGCATCAGCCTGCGCGGCGACGGCAAGGCGGCAGGCGGCTGGCTGATCTCGCCGGAGATCGAACGGCTACGCGACGCCTGGTTCGATGCGCCCGACCTCGTGGAGCGCCAGCGGATCTGCCGGGCGATCCAGGAACAGGCCTGGCAGGACGTGCCTTTCATCCCGCTCGGACAATGGAAGACCCAGAGCGCCCGGCGCACCAGCATCACCAACCTGCCGCGCGGCATTCCGCTGTTCTGGGGCGCTCGGCCAAGCTGAACGGGATCAAGGCGCTGCCGATCTCAGATGTCTCGGCCTTCCAAGAGACAGTCTTTGACCCGGCGGCACTACACATCCGTATCCCAGCTGGTGTTTCCAGCAGGCCGAGGCCTACGGGGCGGAGCGCGGCCTCTTGTGGAGACCGGCAGATTGCCATCCCGCCCTCGCCTCGAGCCTCGCCGTACACGCGGGGTTGCATGTGTAGAGGGCCAAGGCCCGCTGGATGTCCAGCGCCTGATCCGATCGTTGGCAGCCGGGAAACCGCCCGCTTAGATCGCGCCGGGTCACCATCCCGGCGAGGCTGCCCCGAGGGTCGGGGAACTCCGCTATTGCCTGCCAATCAGTCCCGGCAGCCGCGAGCGCGCCGGCCTCAACGATATAGCGGATCGGCCATGCCTAGGCGAAGCGTCCCTCACCGATGGCTTTCCGCTGCGCGATGTTCGTCGCGGACGGGAATCACAGGGGGGCGACAGATCCGCCACGATATTCAGATCGGCCAGCCGCTCGGGGGCACGACGAAGCGGCGGAGAGAAGCTCCTGATCAGCCCTTGGCCAGCCAGGCGTTGAAGCGCTCGTTCAGCGTCTCGAGATTGTCGTTCCAGAACTGCTCGTCGTAGCGGACGTTCTGCTCGAGGTTCTTGCCGACCGGCATCAGCGGCAGGCGGTCGGGTGCGAGCATGCCGGCGGACTTGCCATTGACCGGCGCGACCGGCTGGATCGCCGAGAAGGCTGCCTGCGCCTCAGGCGAGGTCGCGAAATTGATGAACTCGTAGGCGCGCTCGATGTTCTTGCCGCCGGCGACGATGGTCCAGTAGTCGATCGTGTAGAAGGCATCCTGCCAGCCATAGCCGAGCGGCGCCCCTTCGGCGCGGGCTTCGAGAATGCGGCCGATGAAGGACGTCGACATCACGACATTGCCCGAGCTGAGCCAGTCGGAAGGCTGCGCCCCCGCTTCCCACCACTGGATGCTCGACTTGATCTCGTCGAGCTTCCGGAAGGCGCGATCGATGCCGGCGGGCGTCCGCATGACCTTGTAGACGTCTTCGCGCTGAACGCCGTCGGCCAGCAGGGCGATCTCCAGCGTCGCTTTCGGCTGGCGGCGGAGCGCGCGCTTGCCGGGGTACTTCTTGAGATCCCAGAAATCAGCCCAGGTCTTCGGCTGCTCGCCAGTCAGCTTACTGTTGTAGGCCAGAACCAGCGACCAGCCGACGGAACCGATGCCACAAGGCGTGATGCCACCGGGCGGGAAGTCGGCGGCGTGCGTCAGCTTCGATTTGTCGAGTTCGACGATCGCTCCCTCTGCGCAGGCGTTGATGGTCTCCGGAGAACCGAGCGTGATCACGTCCCAGACGGTGTTCCTGGCTTCGACCATCGCGCGGATCTGTCCGAGACCTCCGGTGTAGACAGCGTCCCGTATTACGATACCTGTTTTCTTGGTGTAGGGCTCCATCAGCACCGAACGCTGCTTCTGGGTGTAGCTCCCGCCCCATGTCGCGACGGTGAGGCTATCGGCGTAGGACATCGCCGGAATCGCAAAAACTCCGAAGACACTGGCCAGGACCGCAAGATATTTCATGACGTTCCCCATTTTTTGATTTTGCGAACCCAGCCCTGCGAGACGGGCATCATACTACAGAACGATGTTTCTTTATAAGAAACGTATTTTCCTCCTCCTCGACTGTCAATGGAATCGGGCGATCCATGGCAGGCACCCGACGAAAAATCGGTGGCAGATGCGTTCTGCCGGCCGGCGACCACGGGGAGCGATGGCAAAGAGGCGCGCGGCACTGCTCCCGCCGCGCGATGCGCGGCTAGATCGTCACAACTTGCCGGATGGTGTTTTCGGGATACCGGGCGGGGCCGTCAGGCCGGGCGACGCAGCGGAATGATCGAGCCCTTGTAGCCGAGATTCCACGAGGCCTTGATCGCGGCACGCAGGACGGCGTCGATCTGCGCCTGGTCCGGCTCGGCCTTGATGTACTGGATCGAGCCGACGACCGCGATCGAGCCGATCGCCGTGCCGGTCTCGTTGAGGACGGGGGCCGCGAGCGCGTTGATGCCGAGCGTGTCCTCGTTCGGGGCGACGGCGTAGCCGCGCTCCCTGACGCGATCGAGCTCGCGCGCCAGTGCATCCCGCGACGAGATCGTATGCTCGGTGAGGATGTCGAGCTTGCGGCGGTCGAAGGCCTGGGCGATCTGCGCCGAACCGAAGGCGAGCGTCACCTTCCCTTGCGCCGTCGCGTGCAGCACCAGCTCGCTGCCGGCACGCACTCCGATCTCCAGTGGCGACTTGCCAAGGATCGTGCTCAGGACGACGAGGTTTTGCCCGACACCGCCGCTGATGACGACGGTTTCCCCGAGCTCTTCCCGCAATTCGCGGGCTGGAATATCGCAAGCGGAGAGCAGATTCAGCTGGCCCATCGCACTGCGGCCGAGGATGTGGGCCCGCAGGCCGAGCTTGTAGCGCGAGGTCGCGGTATTTTGCTGGCAATAGCCGCGATCGACCAGCGTCTGGAGATGGCGAAAGACGGTGCCCTTCGTCGTGCCCAGCGCCAAGGCGAGCTCGCTGACGCCGACCTCTCCTTCCGCTGCCGCGATGGCTTCAAGGACATCGAAGGCAAGCTGCACGGATTTGACCCCGGCTTCACCCCGTTCCGAATCCGACGCCATTCCCGATCTCGTCCTTCTGCACGCCAGCTATCGATCGCAGGCGCGGATGCCCGTCAGAGCATACTGCCGGCACAACCTCAATAGCGTGCCGCGCCGCTGTTGCGCGCCGGGCGGCCCGTCAGCTCTCCTGCAGGCCGCGCGCTTTGGCGGAGCGACGCCGTAGCGCCTCCACGCAGATCATGCCGCCGACGGAGACGAAGAGCATGATCGTCGCCGCCGAGATCACCACCGGCGTCAGCTCGTCGCGAATGCCGTCGAAGAGGCGGATCGGCAAGGTCACCTGCTCCGGGCTCGCCAGGAACAGCGAAATCACCACCTCGTCGAAGGAGACGACGAAGGCGAACAGCGCCCCCGCCACGATCGCCGGCTTGATGATCGGAAAGACCACGCGCCGCTGCGCGCCCCAGGGCGAGGCGCCCAAGCTCTTGGCGGCGCGCACCAGCGTCGTATCGAAGTTCTGCAGCGCCGCATTGACCGAGATCATGACATAGGGTGCGCCGACGATGGTGTGCGCCAGCACCATGCCCGCCAGCGAGCCGGTGAGGCCGAGCTTGGAGAAGAACAGGAACAGCGCCACCGCCAGGATGATGATCGGCACCACCAGCGGCGCGATGAACAGGCCGTAGGCCAGGGCCCGCGCCTTCGGCGGCAGCGAGGTCAGGGCCAGCGCCGCGCTGACGCCGAGCACCGAGGACAGCGCCGCGGCGCAGACGCCGACGATCGCGCTGTTCTTGAGGGCGAGCAGCCATTTGTAGTTATGGGCGAGCTCCTCGTACCAGCGCAGCGACAGGCCCGGCATCGGATAGGTCAGGAAGGAGCCCGAGCTGAAGCCGAGCGGCAGCACGACGATGATCGGCAGGAGCAGGAAGGCGTAGACCAGAACCGAGATGACGACGGTCAGGATGCGCCAGGGCGACGGGCCGAGCTGCTGGCGAGGGGCGGCGGATCCGGACATCTGTCACCCCTTCACGACGATTGTCTGGCGCCGGCCGACCAGGGCATAGAGGCCGGTGACGAGCAGGATGGCGAAGCTGAGGACGATGGCGAGCGCTGCCGCGAGCCCCCAATTGACCGTCTGCTTGGTGTAGAAGGCGATGAAATAGCTCATCATCTGGTCGGTGTTGCCGCCGACGAGCAGCGGCGTCACGTAATAGCCGGAGCAGACGACGAAGGTCAGCAACGTGCCGGACCAGATGCCCGGCCAGACCAGCGGCAGATAGACCTTGAAGAAGGCCCGCGGGCCGCTCGCGCCGAGGCTGAAGGCGGCGCGCAGGTACTCCTTCGAGATGCTCGACATCACACTGTAGAGCGGCAGCACCATCAGCGGCAGCATCACGTGGATGAAGGAGATGTAGACGCCGGTGCGGTTGAAGATCAGGCGCAGCGGCGTCTCGATCAGGCCGGCGCGCAACAGGGCGGTGTTGATCATGCCGTTGTCCTGCAGCAGCACGACCCAGGCGCTGGTGCGCACCAGCAGTGAGGTCCAGAACGGCAGCAGCACGAGCAGCAGCAGCAGATTGCGCCAGCGCGGCGAGCTCGACGCGATGTGATAGGCGACCGGGAAGGCGAGCAGCAGGCAGCTCACGGTGACGACGAGCGAGATCCAGAGCGTGCGGCCGAGCACGCCGAGGAAGATGGCGCTCTCCTGTGGCGCCGCGCCGATGCTGCCGTCGGGGCGCACTTCCAGGTCGAGCGCCGCGAGGAGATAGCGCGGCGTGATCGGCGATGCGGCCCGGCGCAGGCCCAGCCAATAGCTGTTCTCGCTCCATTTGGGATCGATCGCGATCAGGCCCGCCTTGCCCTGTGTGCTGGCGGCCCGCGCCGCGGTCTTCAGGATCAGGGCGCGATAGCCGGCAATCTCGTAGTTCAGCCGGCGGCCGGCTTCCGCAACGGCGCGCCGGTCCGCGGCACGCAGATCGGCGATGAGCGCCTCGAAGGCGGCATCGTCCGGCAGGCCCTGCCCGTTCCAGGCCAGCACGGCGCGGCTGGTCTGCGGCAGCGCCTGCGACACCTCCGGACTATGGACCCCTCCCGTCAGCAAGGAGAGGATCGGCCAGACGAACAGGCCGAGCATGAACAAAAGGCACGGCAGGAGCAGCCCGTAGCGGCTGATTGGCGCGCGCAGGGCCTGCGGCAGGGCTAGTCCGCTCACGACTTCCTCCGCCCGCTCAATGGCGCAAGGCTTGGCTCTCGACGTCGAGAGCATGGCAATCATCCTCGTCCCAGCCGACCGCGACCGACGAGCCGGCGACGGGAACCTCGACACCCACGACATTGGAGAGCTTGGCGACGAAGCCGTCCTGGCCAGCGACCTGCATGGCGACGCGGACATGGTCGCCATGGAAGACGACATTCTGGACCAGCGCCTCGAAGCGGTTGGCGCGGGTCGCGGCAGCGGCCCCGAGCACGACGCGCTCGGGGCGGACCGACAAGGTCGAGGGCGCGCCGACCCCGCCGATATTGACCGGTCGGGCGCGCAGCCGCGCCCCGTCGGCGAGCGTCACGGCGCAGGAGGAGCCGTTCCGCTCGCTCACCTTGCCGACGAGGCGGTTGTTCTCGCCGATGAAGCGGGCGACGAAGGCATTGGCCGGCGCCTCGTAGATCTCGCGCGGCGGCGCCAATTGCTGGATGACGCCGGCATTGAACACCGCGATCCGATCCGACATCGTCAGCGCCTCGGACTGGTCGTGCGTCACATAGACCACGGTCACCCCGAGCTGCTGCTGGATGCTCATGATCTCGTACTGCATCTCCTCGCGCAGCTGCTTGTCGAGCGCCCCCAGCGGCTCGTCCATCAGCACGAGGCTCGGCTGGAAGACGAGCGCACGAGCAAGCGCCACGCGCTGCTGCTGGCCGCCGGACAATTGGCCCGGCAGCCGACTGGCGAAGTTCTCCAGCTTGATCATCCCTAGCGCGCGCTTGACCTGCGCCTCGATCTCGGCCGAGCGCATTTTCCGGCAGGTGAGCGGAAAGGCGATGTTCTCGGCCACGGTCATGTGCGGGAACAGCGCATAGCTCTGGAAGACCATGCCGATATTGCGCTTCTGCGCCGGGACATAGCCGACCGAGTGCCCATCGACGAGAATATCCCCCTGCGACAATGTCTCGAAGCCGGCGAGCATCAGCAGGCAGGTCGTCTTGCCCGAGCCGGAGGGGCCGAGCAGGGTGATGAACTCGCCGCGCTTGATGTCGAGGTTCAGGTCATGGACCACCTTCACGGCCCCGAAGGATTTCTGCACGCCGACGAAGCGGACGAAATGCTCGTCCATGGTGGAAGAGGTCATGTCGGATCCATCGCAACCAGGCAGCAGAATGGGTGATCGCCGCCGGCCCGCTCAGCGGGCGAGCCAGGCGTTGAAGCGCTCGGTCAGGGCGTCGATGTTCTCGACCCAGAACGTATCGCTGAAGACGGCACCCTGCTTCAGGTTGTCGCCGATCGGCATGATCGTCAGACGCTCGGGCTTCAGCAGCGCGGCGGCCTTCTGGTTGACCGGAGCGACCGGCTGGATCTCGGAGAACGCCGCCTGGGCCTTGGCGCTGGTGGCGTAGTCGAGGAAGGCATAGGCCTCCGATTTGCGCTTCGTCCCGTCGACGATCGCCCAGGAATCGACCGAGTAGAACGAGCCGCCCCAGCCGAAGGAGACCGGCGCCTTTTCGGCGCGGGCCTCGAGCAGGCGTCCGACATAGGAGGTCGCCATCGCGACCTCGCCGCGCGCCAGCCATTCCGGCGGCTGCGATCCGGCTTCCCACCACTGGATATGCGGCTTCAGCGCGTCGAGCTTCCGGAAGGCCCGGTCGACCCCGTCCTTTTTGGCCAGCGTGGCATAGAGCTCCGCCGGCGCGACGCCGTCGGCGAGCAGCGCCGCCTCCAGCGCATATTGCGGCGAACGGCGCATGGCGCGCTTGCCGGGGAAGGTCTTCACGTCCCAGAAATCGGCCCAGGAGCGCGGCGCTTGCTTCACCAGATCGGAATTGTAGCCGATCACGATCGACCAGCCGACGGCGCCGACCCCGCATTCGCTGGCACCGCCCGGTCCCAGGTCGGGCAGGTTGGCGAGCTTCGCCGGATCGAGCCGCAGGACCAGCCCCTCGGCGCAGGCGGCGATCAGGTCGGGCGCCTCGAGCTGCACCACATCCCAGGTGCTGTTCCCGGCCTCGCGCATCGCGCGCAGCTGGCCGAGGCCGCCGGTATAGGGCGCGTCCAGCACCCGCACGCCGGCTTCCTTCGCGAATGGATCGATGATCGTGGCGCGTTGCTTCTGGGTATAGGTCCCGCCCCAGGTCGCGACCGTGAGCTGACGCTCCTGCGCGTCGGCCACAACGGCTCCAGCGACGAGAAGCAGAGCAGCGAGCGACATCCTGCCGTAAGCCATGATCGTATCCCCTTGTTTTCATCCAGCTCCAGAACCTCGCCTCGCATGGTCGCAGGAAGGCTCAATATCGGAACGACGTATTGTTTTGCGAAACGATATTGTTTTAGCGAGAACGCGTCAATGCCCCATTCCCGCAGCCGAAGCGGCAGGCAATACCCGCGCCGGACTTCAATAAGAAACGCGTTTGGCGGGAGCGCACGCCGGACGGAAAGCCGGCGATCGAATCTTACCTAACATATTGGATTCATTGATTATCAAAGGCTCTGAAAGTGCTCGACACAATCCCGGGAGCGCAACTCTCAGTGGCCCGCGACATGCGGGCCTCTCACACCCAGAGCGTTGAGTTGTTGTATCTTTATACAAAACATTGTCACGCTAATCGGCAAGTGGTAATTCGGCAGGAAGGTGCTGCCAGCGCATCACGCCGACGGCCCCACCGCCCGTTGCCAGGAGATCGACATGTCGCCTCAACCCCAGTCGAACCGCGCGCGCGACATCGCGTACCACATCCACCCGCAGACCAATCTGCGCCAGCACGAGAGCGCGGGGCCGATGGTGATCGAGAGTGGCGACGGCATTCATGTCGTCGACGACGAGGGCCGGCGCTTCATCGAGGGCATGTCCGGCCTGTGGTGCGCCGCGCTCGGCTTCAGCAACAAGCGGTTGGCCGAGGCCGGCGCACGCCAGCTGCACACGCTGCCCTATCAGCAGGTCTTCGCGCACCGCTCGAACGGGCCGGTGATCGAGCTCGCCGACGCGCTGGTCTCGGCCGCGCCGGAGGGGCTGACCCGCGCCATGTTCCAGTCATCAGGCTCGGAGGCGATCGATACGGCGATCAAGTTCGTCTGGTACTACCATGACGCGATCGGCAAGCCGGAGAAGCGCAAGATCATCGCCCGGCTCGGCGCCTATCACGGCACCACGATCGCCGCCGCCAGCCTCACCGGCCTGCCGAACATGCACCGCTCCTTCGGCCTGCCGCTGCCGGGCTTCCTGCATGTGACCGCGCCGCATTTCTACCGCAACGGCCAGCAAAGCGAGAGCGAGGCGGCCTTCGTCGAGCGGCTCGGCAACGAGCTCGAAGAGCTGATCCTGCGCGAGGGGCCAGAAACGATCGGCGCCTTCTTCGCCGAGCCGGTGATGGGCACGGGCGGCGTCATCGTGCCGCCCGCCGGCTATTTCGAGCGCATCCAGGCCGTGCTGCGCCGTCACGACATCCTCTTCGTCGCCGACGAGGTCATCTGCGGTTTCGGCCGTACCGGGAACTATTGGGGCTGCCAGACCTTCGGCATCGCACCCGATATGCTCACCTGCGCCAAGGGATTGTCGGCGGCCTATGCCCCGATCTCGGCGCTGCTGGTGAACGACAAGGTCTATGAGGCGATCGCCGACCGGACGAAGGCGCTGAACGGCTTCGGCCATGGCTATACCTATGGCGGCCATCCGGTCTCGGCCGCGATCGCCGTCGAGGCGCTGAAGATCTACGAGGAAGAGCGGATCGTCGAGCATGTCCGAAACGTCGCACCGCGTCTGCAGGACGGGCTGCGCCGCCTCGCCGGCCATCCCCTGGTGGGCGAGGTGCGCGGGGTCGGCCTGATGGCCGCGATCGAGCTGGTCGAGGACAAGGCCAGCCGGCGCTCCTTCCCGATCGAGCGCGGGGCCGCGCAGGCGCTATCGAGCGCCCTCGCCCAGCGCGGCATCCTGCTGCGCGCCCTCGGCCACACGCTCGTCTTCGCCCCGCCCCTGATCATCCAGGCGGCCGACATCGACATGATCGTCGCGAGCGTCGCCGACAGCCTCGACGAGATCGCCGGCCCGCTACGCAATGCGGCCTAGCGGATTCTTGCGGCCCAGCGTCGGCGGCGCCGGGCCCGCTCAAGATCCGAGGGCAAACTCGAGCGTTCGCGATCCCTAGCGCAGGACGAAATACGCGATCGCTAGCAGGAGGAGCGAAGCGCCGAACGTCACGGCCCGGAGCCATGACAGACGGGTATCCGCCTCGACCGGGATGCCCGCTGCGATTGCGGCGTCGCGGAACCTCAGCGCCTCGGCCTCGGAGCCAAACGTCACGCGCAATTCCCGCTCATCGACGATCACGTCGCAGATCAGCTGACCGCCGCTCCGGCCGAAGACGCATCCCGTCGCTCGCGGCAGCAGGATCGACGGGTCGCGCTCCCACGAAGAGGCGTCTTCGTTCCTGGCCGTCATCGTGACCTTCCAGCTCCGCGAGCCATGTTTCGAACTGGCCGAGAGCATCGCATCGCTCTCAGCCGCGCAGGATGAAGTCGGCACAGCGCTCTCCGATCATGATCGCCGGCGCATTGGTGTTGCCGCTGACGATGCTGGGGACCACCGAGATGTCGGCGATGCGCAGGCGCGGCACGCCGCGCACTCTCAGCGCGGGGTCGACGACCGCGAGTTCGTCAGTGCCCATGCGGGCGGTACCGGCGGGGTGGTAGACGGTCTTGGCGACGGTGCGGATATGGTCCTCGACGACGCTGTCGGGCACGTCCTCGTCGTGCGCCGGCGCGATCTCATGGCTGACCAATTTCGCAAGCGAAGGCGCCCGCAGGATGCGCCGTGCAAGGCGCACGCCGCGCACGAGCGTCGCCATATCCTCCGGCGCACTGAGATAGTTACCTTTGAGCACGGCCGGATCGCCCGCATCCTTGCCGCCGAGACGGACCGTCCCGCGAGATTTCGGCCTGAGGTCGCAAGGGTTGATCGAGATGCCGTGGCCGCCCGGCGGCAGGCGGTCGACGTCCCCGACCAGGTTCGGCACGACGTGGAACTGCACATCCGGCCGGCCGGTGCCGGCCGTGTCGACGAAACCACCGCTCTCGACCACGTTCGAGGTCAGGAGGCCGTGGCGGAGCGCGATATAGGAGAGGCCGTGGCGGAGCGCCTTCAGCCCCTTGTCGTTGCCGAGCAGGCTGATCTCCTCGCGGGTCTGGCCGTAGACCGAGGCCGAGAGATGGTCCTGGAAGTTCTCGCCGACGCCGCGCAGCTCGCGCCGGACCGGGATGTCGAACTCCGCCAGATGCTCGGCCCGGCCGATGCCGGACAGCATCAGAATCTTCGGGGTCGAAAGCGCACCGGCGGAAAGGATCACCTCCTCGCGCACCCGCGTCTCGATCTCCTGGCCGTTGTCGTGGCGCGTGCGCACGCCGACAGCGGCGCCGTTCTCGAGCACGAGGCCGAGCACATGCGCGTTGGTCACGACCTTGAGCAGTGGGTTGCCACGCACCGCGCGCAGATAGGTCGCGGCCGAGCTGGCGCGACGCTCGGCGAAGGTCGTGGTCTGGAAGTAGCCGACGCCCGCCTGGCTCGCGCCGTTGAAGTCGTCATTGTAGGGCAGGCCAACCTCCTGCGCCGCTCGCAGGAAGGCGGCGCTCAGCGGGTGGCGATGCCTGGCATCGCTGACTTTGAGCGGCCCGTCCGTACCGTGCAGCGGGCCCGACAGGCGCTCATTGCCCTCCGCCTTGCGGAAGAAGGGCAGCACGTCCTCATAGCCCCAGCCGGTGCAGCCGGCGGCCTGCCAGTCGTCATAGTCCTGCGCCTGGCCGCGGATGTAGATCATCGCATTGACGGAGCTGCCGCCACCGAGCGTGCGGCCCTGCGGCACATAGACCTGGCGGCCATTGAGCTGCGGCTCCGGCGCCGAACGATACATCCAGGTCCGCGCAGTGCCGTGCACCCGGATGAAGGTCGCCGGGATATGGATGTAGGGATGGTTGTCCTTCGGCCCGGATTCGAGCAGCAGCACCGACTTTCCCGCCTCGACGAGGCGGGAGGTCACGGTGCAGCCGGCCGAGCCGCCCCCGACGACGATGTAGTCGTAGGTCTCCATCAGGGTCGCCGCGACTCGGCGCCGATCTGGCTGACGAACTTGGTCGAGAGATAGGCGTCGAGCCCCTCCGAACCGCCCTCGCTGCCATAGCCGGAATCCTTGATGCCGCCGAAGGGCGTCTCGGGCGCGGCGATGCCGAAATGGTTGATCGAGACCATGCCGCTCTCCAGCTCGTCGCCGAACTGCGTGGCGCGGGCGACCGAGCTGGTGAAGGCGAAGGCCGCGAGGCCGAAAGGCAGGGCGTTGGCCTGCGCGATCACCTCGCCCAGGCTGCCGAAGCGGTTCACCGCCGCGATCGGCCCGAACGGCTCGTCGCGCATCAGCCGCGCCTTGTCGGGAACATTGGCGAGCACGGCCGGCGCATGGAAGAAGCCGCGATTGCCCGGCCGCTCGCCGCCATAGGCGAGATCGGCGCCGGCATCGACCGCATCGCGCACGAAGCCCTCGATCGCATCGACGCGGCGGGCATGGGCGAGCGGGCCCATCTGCGTGCCCTCGGCTGCGCCGTCGCCGAGCTTCAGCGCCTTCGCCGCCTCGACGAAGCTGCCGAGGAAGGCGTCGAAGACGCTGTCCTGCACATAGAAGCGCGTCGGCGAGGCGCAGACCTGCCCGCCATTGCGGAATTTGAGGCCCGCGCCGAGCCTGGCGGCGGCGGTGACGTCGACATCGTCGCAGACGATGAAGGGAGCGTGGCCGCCGAGCTCCATCGTCGCGCGCTTGACGTGGCGGGCGGCGAGCGCGCCGAGATGACGGCCGACCGGCACCGAGCCGGTGAACGAGACCTTGCGGATGATCGGCGAGGCGATCAGGTGCTCGGAGATCTCGGCGGGAACGCCGAAGACGAGATTGACGACGCCGGCCGGCACGCCGGCATCATGGAAGGCGCGGATCAGCTCGATGCAGGAGGACGGCGTCTCCTCCGGCGCCTTGGCGATGATCGAGCAGCCGGCCGCGAGCGCGCCCGCGACCTTGCGCACGAGCTGGCCGGTCGGGAAATTCCACGGGCTGAAGGCCGCGACGGGGCCAACCGGCTCGCGCAGCACGATCTGGCGGGCGCCGTATTGCCGGGGCGGGATGACGCGGCCATAGGCACGCCGGCCCTCCTCGGCATACCAGTCGATATGGTCGCCGAGGCCGCCGGCCTCCATGCGCGCCTCGGAGAGCGGCTTGCCCTGCTCGCGGGTGATAAGCTGGGCGATGCTCTCGGCGCGCTCGCGCGTCAGCTCGGCAGCGCGGCGCAGGATCTTCGAGCGGTCATAGGCCGAGGTCTTGCGCCAGATCTCGAAGCCCTTCTGGGCGGCGGCGAGCGCACGGTCGAGATCGGCGATCTCGGCGAAGGGCACCTCGCCGATCTGCTCGCCGGTCGCCGGGTTCAGCACTGCGCCGCGGCGGCTGCCCGAGCCGTCGGTCCACTGACCGTCGATGAGGAATGAAGGCATGGATGGTCTCCTGGACGGACGGCGGGCCGCGCCAGGCGCGGCCCGCGAAGGCATCAGTTGGCAGCGGGCGTAAGGCCGGCGAGATCGGCGGCGTTGCCGGCGGTCATCGAGCGGATCTCAGCGTCGGAGAAGCCGGCGTCGATCAGCATGGCAATGATCTGCTCGAAGCCTTCGACCGGGGTCGGGTTGTTGTTCTGGCCGAGATCCGAGCCGAACAGCGTGTTCTCGATGCCTGCGGCTTCGATCACCGCCTTGAGATGGTCGGCGTCAAACAGCAGGAAGGTCGAGGGCACGAACATGCAGATCGAATGCTCCATCTTGACGCCGAGCGAGGCGAGATGGCGCACGTCCTGCAGCGAGCATTCGTTGACATAGGTCGGGTGGTTCAGCAGCAGCCGCTTGACGCCGCGCGCCTTGGCCTCCTCGTAGAAGGGCAGCAATTCACTGACATGGTGGTGCCCGCCGGAGACCACGGCGTCGGCGGCGGCGACGAGATCGAGGATCGCCTTGACCTCGTCGGAGATCTTGCCGTCGGGGCCGAGCAGCGAGAGCGGCGCCGGCGCCAGCGTCTTCTGCGTCGCGACCGGGAACTTGGAGTCGAACTTCGCGTCGGTCTTGTAGTGGTCGAGATGGTTGTTGGCGTGCGCCGTCGGCATCCAGACGACGCGGGCGCCCTGCTTCAGCGCGTAGTCGACGGCCGAGGGGTTGATGCTGCCGAGCGGGTTGTTGAGAACGATCGCGCCCAGCACCTTCACGCCCTGCGAGATGTGCTTCTCGAGGATCGTGGCCAGCGGCATGGTCGGATAATAGTGATCCTTGAGCAGGATCGCGGCGAAGCCGGCCTCGTCGGCCTGCCTGACGGCTTCGACATGGTCGATCTTGCGCGGCATCAGCGAGGGACCGCTGTGGATGTGGAGGTCGACCGCGCCCTTGAGCAGGGCCTTGATGCGAGCGTCCTGCGACGTTGCGGCTGCATCGGTCATGATCATTCTCCTGAGATGGTCCGCGCCTGCGGCACGTAGTTGCGCCAGTTGTCCTGGCGCAGGGGCATGTCGGCGAAGGTCTTGCGGTGGCTGACCGCGACGCCGACGAGATCGGCAGCATCGATGCCCTTGGCATCGAGATAGTCCTGGAACTCGGCAAGCGACCGGCTAAGCAAATCGAAGCCGCGCAGCATCACCGGCGAGGCGATGCCGACGGCGGAGGCGCCGGCCAGCATCATCCGCGCGATGTCGAGCCCGCTCTGCGCGCCGTTGATGCCGATCAGCGGCCGCTCGGGACCGAGCGCGAGCCGCGAGGTCGCGAGCCAGTGGCAGGTCAGCGGCAGGTTCCAGAAGCCGCCGATGCCGAGGCTGGTGCCGAGGAAGGGCTCCATCGTCTCGACATCGGGCAGGAAGCCGAGCAGCCGGCCGGCCATGACGACGGAATCGGCGCCGGCCTCGAAGGCGGCGCGCGCCAATTCGGGCACGCGCTCGCTCTGACCGGTGACCTTGATCCAGAGCGGCAGCGAGACGGCCCCGCGCATCGTCTGGACGAGATGGCTGATGCGCTCGGGCAGGAGCTCGGTCGAGACGGCGCCCTTCGCCGCCTGGCTGGCATAGGGCGTGCCGATGTTGAATTCGAGCACGCGCAGGCCGGCCTGCTCGACTTGCCGCGCCATGGCGAGCGCATGGTCGAGATCGCCGAGGATCAGGCTGGGGATCGCATAGGAATCCAGCGCCCTCGCCTCGCTGTCGAGCATCGCGGTCTGTTCCAGCCAGGGCTCGAAGCCGAGCGGATGCAGGCCGGAGCGGCAGGCGATGGTGGCGCCGCGCGGCGCGTCCGGTCCCCAGGGAATTGGCCGCCAGTTCTCGTCGAGCACCATGTATTCGGCGCGCTGGAGCTGGTCCTTCGCCGCCTGCACCTCGTTGGTCGACTTGACCACCACGGCCCCTGCCCCGGCCTTCAGCGCGGCGCGGACCCCGTCCGCATCGATGAGGTGCTCGGCGGAGGCCGCGATCAGCGGGTTCTTGAGCGCGGTGCGGCCGATGCGGGTGGCGAGTGACCGTGTCATGCCCCTTCCCTCATTTCACCAGGAGATTGGGCAGGAACAGCACCAGCTCCGGCACGAAGGCGATCAGCATCAGCAGAGCGAGCGCGATGCCGATCATCGGCAGGGCCTGCATGGTGACCTTCTCGATCGGCGACTTCGCCACCCCGGAGACGATGAAGAGGCACAGGCCCAGCGGCGGATGCACGAAGCCGATGATGGTGTTGAAGGTCACCATCACGCCGAGATGGACCGGATCCATGCCGATCGCGGCGCCGATGCCGACCAGCGCCGGCACGGTCAGGATGAGCACGCCGGCGACGTCCAGGAACATGCCGAGCACGAGCAGCGCGAGGTTGACCATCAGGATGATCAGCACGCGATTGTCGGTGAGCTGCTGGATGCCAGAGACGATGTTCTGAGGCAGCCGCTCCAGCGCGAAGACGAAGGCGGCGATGTTCGCCATCGCGATCAGCAGATAGATCGCCGAGGAGATCACCGCGGTCGCGATCAGCGCGTGGCGCAGATGCGCCCAGGTCAGCACCCGGTACCAGAAGGCGGCGACGACCAGCGCGTAGATCGCCGCGATGGCGGCGGCCTCGGTCGCGGTGAAGGCGCCGCCGCGGATGCCGACCACGATCAGCACCGGCAGGAACAGCACCGGCAGCGCGGTCAAGGTGAGCCGGCCGATCTGCGCCAGCGAGGGCGGCGCCAGGCGCGGATAGCCACGCTTGTGCGCGACATAGACGGCGTAGGCGGTGAGCGACAGCGCCAGCAAGGCGCCGGGCACGATGCCGCCGATGAAGAGCTTGGCGATCGAGGTTCCGCTGAGCGCGCCATAGATGATCATGGTGATGCTGGGCGGGATCAGCGGGTCCATCAGCGAGGCGACCGCGATCAGGGCGGCGGCGTAGTTCACGTCGTAGCCCTGCTTCTTCATGTCGGGGATCAGCACCGAGCCCATGGCGGCGGCGTCCGCTGCGGCCGAGCCCGAGATGCCGCTGAACAGGAAGCTGCCCCAGATCGCGGTCAGCGAAGTGCCACCACGGAAGCGGCCAACGAAAGCGTTGGCGAATTCGAGCAGGCGGCGCGTCAGGCCGCCGGTGTCCATCAGCGCGCCGGCGAGCACGAAGAGCGGGATCGCCAGCAGGATGAACTGGTCGACGCCGGCGAACATGCGCTGCGGGATGACCAGGAGATATTGCGTCTGGCCGGTGAGGACGAAATAGGCGAGCGCGCTGATCCCGAGGACGAAGATCACCGGGATGCCCATCAGGATGGTGAAGGCGAAGACGGAAAGCAGCCAGACCATGCGGGCGCGCCTCAGTGCGAATGCGAGGTCTCTTCCTTCGGCAGAGCCGAACGGAAGAGGTCTGCGAAGGCGACGTGGACAGCGAGCAGCAGGCAGCCGACCGGGATCGCCGCATGCAGCCAGCCGAGCGAGATTTCGAGCGAGACCGCTTCCTGCTCGCTGGTGCGCATGGTGAAGAGCCAGCCATACCAGGCGACCACCAGCAGGAAGAGCACGATCAGCACGCGGCCGATGGCGTCGATCTTGGCGGTGAGAGAGGGCCGCAGCCCGTCGACGACGAAGCGCATGCCGAGCATCTCGCCGCGCGAATAGGCGATACCGGCGGAGAGGAACGCGATCCAGACCATCAGGGAGCGCATCAGCTCCTCGGACCAGAACAGCGACTCGCCGACGACGTAGCGGAAGAAGACCTGCAGCGCGGCGACGACCACGAGAGTCGCTACGCCGGCCATCGCCAGATAGTGCAGAGCGCGCAGATAGAGCGACACGGCGCGCAGAAGTCGGGGATTGTGGCGGGACATCCTGGTCGGACCCATGGCTAGGAGGGAGCCCCGGCTGCTATTGGCGGCCAGGGCTCGACTAAGATCAGGGGCGGAGCTTTTCGGCCGCGGCCACGAAGGCGGCGATCTCGGGGCTCTTCTTCACATAGGCCTCGACGACCGGGCGCGTGCGCTGTTTGAGCGCGTCGAGCAGTTCCTTGGAGGGTTCGGTGATCTTCACCCCGCGACCCTTCAGCTCGTTGATCAGCCTCTTGTCGAGCTCGGCGACGGCCATGACCTGCGGCGCGACCGTCTCGTCGGCGGCCTTGCGGATGGCGGCCTTCTGCTCGGCGCTGAGGCCGTCGAACTTCGCTTTGTTGATCAGCAGATAGCTCGGCCAGAAATACTGCCCGGTCAGGCTCACATTCTTGCCGACCTCGTAGTACTTCTCGCTGTCGATCGAGGTGAGGTTGATCTCGACGGCGTCGAGCGCGCCGGTTTCCAGCGCCGAATAGACCTCGCCATAGTTGAGCGGGGTCGGGTTCACGCCGACGGCGCGCCAGGTGTCCAGGAAGAGCCGGTTCGGCGCGATGCGCGTCTTGAGCCCCTTGAAATCCTCGACCGCGGCAACCGGCTTCTTGACCGAGAGGAAGTGCCGCTGGCCGCCGTCATAGAGCGCGAGCGCGATCATGCCGTGCTTCTCGAGCCCGGCCGCGACGGCCTTGGCCTCGGGAGAGACGGCGAGCTTGGCGAAGGCCTCATAGCTGCCGATCACGAAGGGGAGCTGCAGCGCGTCGGTGGCCGGGACCAGCGTGGACAGCGCCGAGGTCGCGTTCACGGTCATGTCGACGGTGCCGAACTGGACCCCTTCCATCAGCTCCTTGACGTCGCCGAGCTGGCGCGAGGGGTAGATCTGGATCTTCACCGAACCTTTCGACTCGCGCTCGACCGCCTCTTTGAAGCGGACGGCGGAGTCATGGTTCGGGTGGCTCTCGAACACGGCATGGCCGAGCTTGAGCGTGACGTCGGCCGCCAGGGCGGGGACAGCGACGCCCAGCACGGCCGTGAAGGCTGCGGCAGGCGCGAGCATCTGGTGAAAACAGCGGAACATGAATCCTCCCTCGATGGTCTGCCGGTGAGACATGCTTGTTCTCACAGTGCGTTTATGGTTCTCTTATCGAGAACGCTTATAGTCACAGCGAGAACGACCGGTCAATGCTGCGAGGAGCCAGTGCAAAGCTCCACCTCGCTTGACCGGCATCAGGGAGAGAACAAGGCCCGCTCTTTTGACAAGCCCCAAGGAAGGCTCCAAACAAGTGCGGAACCAAGGCTGTTCCCCCGAAAACGAGAATGAAAGGGATGGAAACGTGGCCACAGGCCAACCTGACAAACAGGAACGATCAGAAAATGCTGTTCGCGCAGGAGAAACAACTCTCCTCGTGCTGGAAACAGTCGCATTCGCCGACGAGCCGATGGGCGTGACGCAGATCGCCAACCGTCTCGGCATCGCCAAGAGCGCCATTCATCGGCACCTGCAGGGCCTGACCGAGCGCGGCTACCTGACGCAGAACCAGTCGACCGCCCGCTATTCGCTGGGGCCGAAGGCCTATCTGATCGGCCGGCTCGCGCCTGGCATCGAGGACGTCGCCACTGCGGCGGACGGCCCGATGCGGGATGCCCGCGATAGAGTCGGGCTGACGACCGTCCTGACCGCCCCCTCGATGAGCGGGATGCTGGTCCTCAAGACGGTGCACGGCACCACCTCCATCGCCATCGGAGCGCGGCCCGGCAGCGAGCTGCCGATGCACGCCTCCGCGCAAGGCCATGTCGCCCTGGCCTTCGGCCCCGCCTTGCATCTCGAGCGGACGCTCCGGCAGCCGCTGGCGCCGCTCACCGCCCACACCATCACCGAGCCGGAGAAGCTCAAGGCGATGGTCGAGATGGTCCGCCGGAACGGTCATGCCAGCGCACCGGAGCAGGCGCTTCTCGGCATCAACGCCCTGGCTGCCCCCGTCTTCAACGCCGACGGCGAGTTCGTCGCCGCAGCAGCGATCGTGAGTTCCATCCAGTTCGTTCCCGCCGAGCCGGATGCCAGGATGATCGCCGCGGTCGTCGAGATGGCCCGCCAGATCTCGCGCAATCTCGGCCATGGCTATGCCGGCCAGCGCCCTGCCCATTAGGAAAAGGAGACCGAAAATGACCGTCCATCATGTCGACTGGGACGCCATCGAGTGGAAGACGATCCGCCATGGCGTCGAGCAGAAGGCCTTCTCGGGCGACGGCGCCACCATGGCCCTGCACCGGCTCTGGCCCGACCACGAGCCGAAGCCGCACTCGCATGTGCATGAGCAGCTGGTCTACATCCTCTCCGGCGAGGTCGATTTCCATGTCGGCGAGGAAGTCGTGCGCCTGCGCGGCGGCGGCCTGCTCGCCGTGCCGCCGAACGTCGTCCATTACGCCGTCGTCGTCGGCAGCGAGCCTGTGCTGAACCTCGACGTGTTCACACCCTGCCGGCCGGAATATGCGATCAGCGCCTCGCAGGCCGTCGGAGCGGCATCGTGAGCGCATTGCGCGCGGGCGCCGGCCAGTCCCGGACCGGCACCTTCATCAAGACCCCTCACCCGATCATCGCCGAAATTCTCGGCGGTGCGGGCCTCGACTTCGGCGTGGTCGACGCGGAACACGCGCCCTTCGACCGGGCCTCGCTCGACATGATGCTGATGGCCGGGCGCGCCGGCGGGCTGCCCCTGCTCGTCCGCGTCCCCGATGGCACGCCGTCCTTCATCATGTCGACGCTCGACATGGGGGCTGACGGCATCGTCGTGCCGCGTGTCGACCGCGCCGCCGATGCGCGTGCGATCGTCGCCAGCGCCCGCTTCGAAGGCGGCCGGCGCGGCCTGTCGAATTCGCCGCGCTACGCCTCCTATGGCAAGCTCAGCCCGGCCGAAGCCGCACGACATGGCGATGCCGCCATCGTCATGTGCCAGATCGAGAGCACGGGCGGGCTGGCGGAGGTCGAGGAGATCGCGGCGACACCCGGCGTCGACGGGCTGTTCATCGGCCGGGCCGATCTGAGCCAGGCGCTCGGCGTCTCCGACATCCGCAGCCCCGAAGTCACCGAGGCCTGCAAACGCATCGTTGCGGCGGCCCTGCGCCACGGCAAGATCGCCGCGATCTTCCTGCCCTCGGTCGAGGAACGCGACGACTTTGCCGCGCTCGGCGTGACCTGGTTCATCATCAATTCCGACCAGGGTCTGATGAAGGCCGCTGCCGCGAAGCTGCAGGGCAAGTGACAACGCCTGATAGTTGCGGGCAGATGGCGGGATGACGACTCAAAGCCCTGCCCGCGCCTATCTCTACCTCGTGGTGGCGACGCTCTTCTTCGGAAGCAATGTGGTCGCCGGCAAATTCTCCGTCGGCGAGATGTCGCCGATGGCGATCGTCATGCTGCGCTGGGTCATCGCCGCGACCTGCCTGGCCTTCATCGCCCGGCAAGCGCTGCTCGCCGAATGGCGCGTCCTCCTGGCTCGCTGGCCCTATATGCTCGCCATGGGTGGCGTCGGCTTCACCGTTTTCAACGTGATGTTCTACGCCTCGGCGCATACGACCAGCGCGATCAACATGGCGATCATCCAGGGCGCGACGCCGATCGTCGTATTGCTGGTCTCAGGGGCGCTACTCGGGGCCTGGCCGCCCACTCTGCAATGGCTCGGCGCCACGATCACCGTCCTCGGCGTCGTCGTCGCCGCCTCGCATGGCTCCCTCGCCACTCTGGTCGAGCTCTCCTTCAATCGCGGCGACCTGCTCATGATCGCGGCCAGTGTCATCTATGCGGTCTATACCGTCGGCCTGCGCTGGCGCCCGCAGGTCTCGCCGCTGGTCTTCATCGCCGGCCTCGCCTTTGCGGCCCTGCTCACCTCGATTCCGCTCGCGATCGGCGAAGCCGCCCTCGGTCAGTTCCAATGGCCGACGCCGAAGGGCTGGGTGATCCTGCTGTTCATCGGGCTTTTTCCGTCGCTGCTGTGCCAGCTGCTCTATCTGCGCAGCGTCGAGCTCATTGGCGCCGCGCGGGCCGGCGTCTTCTACAACTTGGTCCCGATCTTCGGCATCATCCTGTCGGTCAATGTAGCCCACGAGCCGTTGCAGTTGCATGCAATTATCGCGATCGTCCTGGTGATTGGCGGGATCGCCGTTTCGGAAACACGCAAAATGGCTTGAGAACGCAGGATCGAATTCATCGCATCAGCCTCCGTTCCTTCGTCAGACGATGGCGCTGCTATAGGGCCACCGCCGTGAGCGCTGTCGAGGCCACGACGCAGCGCACATCTCCGCCCTCGCCGAGCCGGATTGCCGGCAGTAAGCCCGCTCGGCAAACCCCTTCCACCCGCCCACTGCGGCGCGAAGGAAGCAGAACGACGGCGGCTCGTTCAGCACCGGCGGCGCGCCGGACATTACCTCGTTCGCCGAGCAGGAGCCTAGCGATGTCGAGGCGGGCACATGGCTCAGCCTGCATGCGCTTGCGGGCCTATCTCACGCTGTGCCCGATAAGATCAATGCCGAGGTCAACCGTGTTGAGCAGGCTGGATGCGCGCAGCTGGAGATGCTTGCCGTGCACTATGTACCTGCTGGTGGCAGCCCGGCGGAACTCGAGAGCTTCTCAAAGCGGAACGCGCAGGGATTTGCCCGCACCGCGCTTCGTCGGTAAAGAATTGCCGGAGCACAGGAATATCAACAGGCATATCTGCGGCACGGTGAGATGACGGCGAAGAAGGGCGAGAGCGGGCAGAAGCGCCGTCCGGCGCAGCGCGGCAAGGGCAAGAAGGAGTCGCTGCCGCTGTCCGAGCAGGCCTATATCGCCATCAAGGACCGCATCATCACCCTGTTCTTCGCGCCCGGGCAGTATCTCAACGAAGCCTCGATCTGCGAGCAACTGGACATGGGCCGCACGCCCGTCCATCAGGCGCTGCAGCGGCTGCAGGCGGAAGGCCTCGTCGATGTCGTCCCGCGGAAGGGCGTGATCATCCAGCCGGACTCGATGGGGCAGGTCGTCGAGATTCTCGATGCCCGTCTGGTCGTCGAGCCCGAGATCGCGGCGCGCGCCGCCTCGCACGGTCGGCCCGAGGAGATCGCGGAGGCCCGGGCCGTTCTCGACCATCATCGCGACGATCCCCATGGCGGCGGCCGGATCGACGCCTTCGTCGAATGCGATCGGGCTTTCCACGCCCGGATCAGCGACATGTCCCAGTCGCGTATTCTTGGCGATTTCGCCAAGGCCCTGCACGAGCGTTCGACCCGCGCCTGGTATCTCCATCTCTGGCAGACGCTCGACACCGAGGCCTCCGATCGCCAGCATCGCGCCGTGCTCGACGCCATCGAGGCGCGTGATCCGCCGGCGGCCGCGGCTGCGATGCGCGACCATCTCAACGGTCTGCGCGAACGGGTCGTCCTGCTGCAGCAGCATGCGCCCAGACGCGCATCGCCGCCGCTGTCCCGCTAGACGCCAGTCAGCGACCGCCGCTGCCGATTGCGCGTCTTCCGCGACGCGTCAGCGCGGGATCTTGCCTGCTCCAAAGACGCGTCCCCGGAGAAATCCGGGGCGATGCCGCTTTACGGCTTGCATTGGACATCATGTGAAATATCATGACGGACATAAGAATGATGCTTCGCAGAAGGGTTCATCATGCAGCTTCCCGCCGGCGCCCCGAGCCTCGATGAAATCCTGATCCAGACCAACGACGTGCCCTGGCGGGAAAAGTCCCTGAAAGGCGTGCATGAGAAGATGCTGTGGCGCGACGAGGCGACCGGCGCGTCGGTCGCGCTGATCCGCTTCGAGAAGGGCGCCGGCATTCCCAAGCCGCACTCCCATGCCTCGAACCAGATGATGTTCTGCCTGTCGGGCCATTTCGAATACACAGCGACCGGCGTCACGCTGAAGCCCGGCAGCTTCTACTGCAATCCCAAGGGCAATGTGCACGGCCCGAGCCTCGCGATCGAGGAAACGGTCGTGGTCGAGATCTATGACGGCCCGCACTACCCGCAGACGCCGTCCTGGTACACGGACGAGCGCGACGCTCACTGATCTCCGCGGAGCCGAGGTCCACACCATGACGAATTCCGGTTTCCAGCCGGCCTCCGCCTTGCGCGAGCTGGCTCAGGCGCTCCTTGCCAAGCTCGGTACACCCGCCGAGCATGCGAGCCTCGTCGCGCAGGCTCTCGTCGATGCCGACATCGAAGGGCTCGGCTCGCATGGCCTGATGCTGCTGCCGATGTATCTCGAGCGCATCGAGAAAGGCTCGATCGATGCGGCCGCCAAGGGCGAGATCGTGGTCGATGCCGGTGCGCGCGTCACGATCGACGCCGCGAATGCGCTCGGCCAGGTCACCGCCGAGCGGGCATCCGAGCTCGCGATCGAGCGAGCCCGAACGCATGGCCTGGCGGCCGTCGCCGTCCGCAACGCCTTCCATTTCGGCGCCGCCGGCCGCTTCGCAAGCAGGATCGCGCTCTCCGGCCAGATCGGCATCGTCATGGCCAATACCCGTCCGCTGCTGCCCGCGCCCGGCGGGGCCGAGCGCGTGGTCGGCAACAACCCGCTCGCCATCGCCGTGCCGACCGGCGCCGAGCCGCTCGTGCTCGACCTCGCCATGAGCGCCGGCGCCATGGGCAAGATCAGGTTGGCGGAGAGCCGCGGCGAGCCGATCCCGGAGGGCTGGGCCGCGAGCGCCGAGGGCCTGCCGACTACCGACGCGGCTGAGGCGATCAAGGGCATGCTGCTGCCGGCGGCCGGCGCCAAGGGCTTCGGCCTCGCCGTGATGGTCGACCTGCTCGCGGGCGGGCTGTCAGGCGGCGCCATCGGCGATGCCGTGCGGCCGCTCTATGGCGATCTCTCCCTGCCCTATGCCAGCGCGAACCTTTTCATCGCCATCGACATCGCCGGCTTCCGGCCGCTGGGCGAGTTCGAGGCGGCAGCCTCCGGCTTCGCCGAGAGCATTCGCGGCTCGAAGCCCGCGCCGGGCGGGGCCCCGGTCCGCATGCCCGGTGACCGCGCAGCCAAGGCCCATCGCGATTTCGACGGCACTTGCCGGATCGCTCCGGCGACGCTGTCGGCCTTGCGCGCTGCTGCCGAGCGGCTCGGCGTTCCCGTCCCGTCTTCCCTGTCCTGATATCGAGGAGTTTTCACAATGGCCAAGCAACAGATCACCAGCGCCAAGCTGCGCCAGCCCAACGGCCACTTCTCGCAAGCCACCGCGATCGAGGCTCGCGGCCGTCTTGTCTTCCTGTCCGGCATGACCTCGCGCCGCGCCGACGGTTCGATCGCCGGCATCGGCGACGTCTCGGAGCAGACCCGGCAGGTCTGCGAGAACCTGAAGGCCGCGGTCGAGGAGGCCGGCGGCACGCTCGACGACATCTGCCGCGTCGACGTCTACGTCCGCAACATGGAGCATTTCGAGGCGATCCATAAGGTCCGGCGCGAATACTTCACCGGCATCGCGCCCGCCTCGACCATGGTCGAGATCTGCAAGATGACCTCGCCGGATTACCTGATCGAGATCAACGCCATCGCCGTCATTCCGGACTGAGCCGGCGATGCGCTACGTCAATCTGCGCCATGATGGCGGCGAGCGCCTCGGCTTCGTCGTCGACGATCAGATCGTTCTGCTGGCCTCCGGCGCGGGCGATCTCGTCGCATTCCTCGGCCTGTCGCACAGTGAGCGGCAGGTGCTGATCGTCGCCAGCCTCGACAAGGGGACGCGCTTGCCACTGGCGAGTGCGTCGCTCGCCGCGCCGGTGCGTCGCTTCCGGCGTGACGTGCTCTGCACCGGCTGGAACTACTGGGACCACTTCGAGGAGAGCAAGGGCAAGCGCGAGGGGCAGGATGTCGACCGCCCGAAGGCGCCGACCTTTTTTACGAAATCGCCCGATGTGGTGATCGGCCCGCAGGACGACATCGCCTTCGACGCTCGCATCTCCTCGAAATGGGACTACGAGGCCGAGATCGCGATCATCATCGGCAAGGGCGGCCGCAGCATTCCGCGCTCGCGGGCGCACGAGCACATCTTCGGCTTCTGCCTCGCCAATGATGTGTCACAGCGCGATCTGCAGCGTCGCCATGGCGGGCAATGGCTGAAGGGCAAGAGCATCGACGGCACCATGCCGCTCGGCCCCTTCGTGGTGACGCCGGACGAGATCGATCTGCCCAAGCTCAGACTGCAATGCCTGCTCAATGGCGAGCTGATGCAGAACGCGGTCGCCGCGCAGATGGCCTTCCCTGTCGACGAGCTCATCGCCGAGCTCTCCTTCGGCATGACGCTGCATCCGGGCGATGTTCTGCTGACCGGCACGCCGAGCGGCATCGGCAATGCGCGCGAGCCGCAGGTCTTCCTCAAGGCGGGCGACGAGGTCGTGGTCCGGGCCGAGGGCCTGGGCGAATTGCGCAACCGTCTCGTCGAGCAGGATCTCACTGGAGACAGCGACGTCACACCCTGACGAGGCTTTCATCAAGAAAAGGGCCGGCTCTCACGAGCCGGCCCTTTTTCATGTCAGCCCATCAGCTTGGCGGGATTGTCGCAGAAGATCGCCCGGCGCCAGCTTTCGCTGAGGCCGGCGAGCTGCTCATGCGGCTTGATCACGCCCATCGGGAACGGCCAGTCCGAACCGAAGACGATCCGCTCTTCGCCGAACACGGAGGCCGCGAGATCGAGCAGCGTATCGTCATGCGCGATGCAGTCGACGCAGAAGCGGCGCAGCGCCTTCGCCGGCGCCTCGACCTGTGTATCCACGCCCGGTCGTCCCGTGCCGAAGCCGCGCTGCCAGCGCCCGGCCACGGCCGGCACGGTGCCGCCGGCATGGGCGAGACATATGGTGATGCGCGGATGTCGCTCCAGCACACCGGCAAAGATGAGATGGCCGGTCGCGACCGCGGTCTCGCTGGGATTGCCCAGGAGGTTGTGCAGATAGAACGGATCGAGCCGCCCGTCGCAGCCCTCGCCGGGATGCAGGAAGACGAAGGCCGAGGCCTCGTCCAAAGCCTGCCAGAGCAAGGCATGGCTGGCATCGGACAGCATCAGCCCCGGCTCCCCGGTCGGCATCGAGAAGCGCGCTCCTCCCTCCGCCGAGCGCTCGCGCACGATCCGGGCGGCGAGTTCCGGATGGGCCACCGGCAGATGGTAGAGTGGCGCCAGCCTATCCGGATGCGCTGTGGCGATGGCCGCAAGCCCGTCATTGAGCAATCGCGCCCAGGCCTCGGCCTGCGCCGGGTCGAGCCCGGGGCGATAGGTCGGCGGCGGCGCTGAGATCCAGGCGCGCGCGACCTGCTGCTCGTCCATCCAGGCGATCAGTGCCTCCGGATGGAACAGCGTCTTGATGCCGATCGGGTGCCCATCGATGACGAGTTTCTCGCTCGCCTCGTCCCAGCTCACGCCGGGGACGCTCGCGAGCGGCGCTCCGACCGGGATGAGATGGGCGTGGACGTCGAGGGCGATACGCTGGGCGGTCATGCGGGAACCATCGCGAAGCGCGCGACATGCGCGCGGAAGCGGATGAGGAAGCCGTCGAGGAATTGTCGCGTCGCGGGGTCGGCGACGTCGCCGGCGGCATCGAACAGCCCTTCGCGCATCGCCATGCAGACTTCCGGGTGCGGCAGCACATGGACATCCAGATGCGAGAGGATGTTGCGCAGATGCTGCTGGGCCGGCGCCGTCCCCAGCGCCCCGCTCGCCAGGCCAGCGATGGCAGCCGGCTTGCCGCGCCAGGAGTTGGCGCCATAGGGACGCGAGCCCCAGTCGATGGCGTTCTTGAGCGCGGACGGGACGGAGCGATTGTATTCGGGCGAGACGATCAACACGCCATTGGCGGCTTCGATCGCCTGCTTGAAGGCCAGGACTGCAGGCGGCAGCGCCCGGTCCATGTCGCGATTATAGAGCGGCAATTCGGCGAGATTGCTCTGCGTGAATTCGAAGAGGTTGGCGCCGAGCCGTGTGAGTGCCGTCGCCAGACGGAGATTGATCGAGTCCCGGCTGAGCGAGCCGACCAGCAGGATGATGCGGGGCTTGGTCATGGCAAGTCCATCATGGCAAGCCCATCAATGCCGGACTTCGCTGAACCAGGGCTTCAGCGCGATGTCGACGAAGGCCACGGCGGCGTAGAGTGCCATGCCGAGCACCGCCAGCGCCAGCAGCGCGGCGAAGGCGAGCGGGGTGTTCACCTGCGAGTTGGCAACGAGCAGCAGATTGCCCAGCCCCTCGTTCGAGCTGATGAACTCGCCGATCACAGCACCGATGACGGCAAGCGTGATCGCGACCTTCGAGCCGGTGATGACGAAGGGCAGCGCGGCCGGGAACCTGATCTTCCAGAAGGTCTGCCAGCCGGTGGCGCGAACCGAGGCGGCAAGGTCGAGCATTTCGGCCGGCGTCGAACGCAGGCCGGTCGCGGTATCGACGACGATCGGGAAGAAGGCGACGAGCCAGGCGATGGCGAGCTTGGATTCGATACCCGTGCCGAGCCAGACCAGGATCAGCGGCGCCAGCGCCACCTTGGGCAAGGCCTGCGTCGCGATCAGTAGCGGGTAGAACATCAGGTTGAGCGTGCGCGACGAGGAGATCGCCACCGCGATCGGGATACCCAGGAAGAAGGCGAGCAGGAAGCCGTAGATGCTCTCGAGCAGCGTCACCCGCCCTTCGGAGATGAGCAGCGGCAGATTGTTCACGGTCGCGTTCCAGACCGCGAGCGGCCGCGGCAGCACCGCCTGCGGCACGTCGAACAGGACGATGTAGCTCTGCCAGAGGGCGAGCAGCAGCAGCAGGCCGAGGACCGGATAGGCGATCCGCGTGACGGCTTCGGAGGGGATTTTCATGGCGATCGTCACGCGTGATGGAGGACGCCGAGCCCGGCGCCGGCGCGTCGCTCGTAGTCGCGGAATGACGCGGTGTAGCGCAGTGCGGCCTCGCGCGGATAAGGCAGGTCGATCCTGATCCGGTCGGAGACGCGGCCCGGTCGGGCGCTGAAGACCAGCACTTCGTCGGCAAGATAGACCGCTTCGGAGATCGAATGCGTGACGAACATCACGGTCGCGCCGGTCAGGCGCCGGATGTCGAGCAGCAATTCGTGCATCTCCATGCGGGTGAGCTCGTCGAGGGCGCCGAAGGGCTCGTCCATCAGGATCAGGGAGGGCGAGTGGATCAGCGCACGGCAGAGCGCGACGCGCTGCTTCATCCCGCCAGAGAGCTCGTGCGGGCGGCTCTTCAGGAACTTGCCGAGCCCGACATGCTCCAGGAGCTCGACGGCGCGCGCCTTCGCCGCCGCGTCGAGCCGCCCCTTTATCTCCATCGGGAACAGCACGTTCGAGAGCACCGTGCGCCAGGGCAGCAGGTTCGGGCTCTGGAAGACGAAGCCGAAATCATCCTGCGGCTCGGTGACCTCGCGGCCGCGGATGACGACGCTGCCACCGCTCGGCTTGGTCAGGCCGGCCACCATCCGCAACAAGGTGGTCTTGCCGCAACCGCTGGGACCGAGCAGGGCGACGAGCTCGCCCTTCCGAAGTTCATAGTCGACCTCGGAGAGCGCCACCATGGTGCTCTCGCCCGTTCCGAAGACTTTGCGGACGCCGATGAAGCGACCGTAGATATCGGACGCCTGCTCGGGAGCAGGCACCGCTTCTGCGACGGATGTGGTCACGGCAGGACCGGGGTCGCAGGCAGCAAGCTGGAATCGTAGACGTCGCTCGCGGTCAGCTTGGCGCCCGGCAACGTCTGGAGGATGAGCGAGACGGAAGAGGCCATGGCGCCGGCGTCGATCGCGCCGAGCCCCTTCTTCTCGGTGACGTCGGTCTTCACCAGCTCGCCCACGATCTGGATCTCCTCCAGGACGACGTCCTTCTCCAGGCCCTTGTTGAGCTTGACGACGATGTCGGCGGCTTCTTCGGGCTTGGCGATCGTATCCTTCCAGCCCTTCAGCGAAGCGGCGATGAAGGCTTTGACCACGTCGGGCTTCGACTTGATCAGGTCCTCGCGCACGACGATGCCGTTCGAGTAGAGCACCAGCCCATCATTGGCGAGGAGGTAGGTGCGGGCATTCGATGAGCCGACGGCCTTGGCGACACCGGGGCGCGTCATCACGAAAGTCTCGACCGCTGGGATCTTCTTGGCCGCGAGCATGCCGACGCGGGCAGAAGGGTCGACATTGGTGAACTTGGCCGGCGCCGTGATGCCCTTCTGCGCCATGAAGGCCTCGATCACCTTCTGGGTGAAGCTGCCGGCGCCGCTGCCGATCTCAAGCCCGGCGAGCTGATCGGCCGAGCGGACATTGGCGCCGTCGCGCAGCGAAAAGATCGCATAGGGCGCCTTCTGATAGATCACCGAGACGATTCTGGCGGTCGAGCCGCCATTGGCCCGGGCTGCGACGACACCGGCGACGTCGGAGAAGGCGATCTGCGCGGTTCCGGCCTCGATCGCCTGGATCGCCTGCGCCGTTCCCTGGCCGGCGATGATGCTGACGTCGAGCCCGGCCTGCTTGTAGTAGCCCTTGTCCAGGGCGACGAACCAGGCCGCATGACGCCCGAGCGCGCGGAAGTCGAGCGAAAAGGTGATCGGGGTCTGCGCCTGAACCGGGGCGCTGGCAAGGCCGAGCGCAGCGGCGAACGCCCCTGCAAGGCTGGCGATGGCGGTCTTCCTCATCCAGTGCATCGGCATTCCCCTCTTCCAGCGAGCATCAGCCCTTGCCGTGAAGGATGTCCGATCCACTGATATTTCTCAAGAGATATCTTTTGAGAATCATTCGACCGCGATGCCGGCCCTGGCGATGACTTCGCTCCATGTCCTGCGGTCGCGCTCGATACGCCCGGCGAGCTCCGCCGCGCCCGCGGCGGCGACGGCAACGCCGGCAGCCCCAAGCTTGGCGGAGACCGCTGGCCGCGCCAGAACACCCGTCACTGCCTGTTCGAGCCGGGCCAGCAGCTCCGGCGGCGTCGCCTTGGGCGCGAGCACGGCGAACCAGGCCGAGGTGTCGAAGCCGGGGATGGCCGCTTCCGCCACGGTCGGCACCTCCGGCAGCAGGGACGAGCGGCTGGCGGAGGTCACGGCCAACGCCCGGAGCTGGCCGCCCCTGATATGCTCGAGCACCGTAGGCAGGTTGTCGAACATCAGGTCGACCTGCCCGCCGACGAGGTCGGTCACCGCCTGGGCGCTGCCCTTGTAGGGGACATGGACGAGGGAGATGCCGGTGGCGAGCCGGAACATCTCGGCGTTCATCTGGCCGTTCGAGCCGATCCCCTGCGAGGCATAGGTGAGGCCACCCGGTTTCGCCTTGGCGAGCGCGATCAGCTCGGCGAGGTCGCGCGCCGGCAACCTGGGATTGACGACGACGACATTGGCGACCTGCCCGGTGACGCTGACCGGAACGAGGTCGCGCTCAACGTCATAGGACAGCTTCTTGTAAAGGAGCGGGTTGAGTGTCAGCGCACTAGAGGCGACGGCGAGCAGGGTATGCCCGTCGGGAGCTGATCTCGCCACCGCCGAAACGCCGATCGAGCCGTTGGCGCCAGGTCGATTTTCGATCAGCACCGGCTGCTTCCAGAGCTCGCTCAGTCCTTCGCCAAGCAGGCGGGCGATGATATCGCTGGTGCCACCGGCCATATAGGGCGAAACGATCGTGACGGGCCTGCTCGAAAGGCCCTGGGCCCGCCCGGTCGCTGTCAGGAACGGCGCGAGGAGCGGCAGGGTGACGAAGCTCCTTCGTCCGATCATGGCGCGGGAGGCGTCGCAGCCGCCGGGATCTTCAGCTCGACGAGCACGTTGCGGTATTGCCAGGAGCTGACGTTTTCCAGCTCATGCGGGACGCCGGGCATGCGCCAGAGGCAGGCGCCCGGCTTCTCGTCGGTCGCGACCTCGCGCCCGTCGTCGAAGCGCATGATGTTCTTGCCCTCGGTCAGGGGCACGATCAGGTAAGGCAGCTCGTGGATATGGCGGGCTTGAATCTCGCCGGGATCGAGCTCGACGAGCCACACCCTGACATGCTCGTTCTCCAGGACGACCCTGTCGCCGATCGTCCCGATGCCACTGGTCTTCACGTAAGAATCCTCCATATCCGCCGGTTCACGCCGAAGCGATTTGGCATGGAGAAGTTATAAAATCTCTTGTGAAATATTTGCAACGAGCGCGGACACCTCCGTTATCAAGGGTTCGGCCTCGTGAAATGAGGACTCGGCGCGTCGCCAGCCAAAGCCCTTCGTTGCGCATCCGACGCCGTGTCGAAGCCTCACATGAGCGCCGCAACCACCTTGTCGCCCATTTCCGCTGTGCCGATATCCGGCCTGCCTGACAGCGCGATGTCGCGCGTTCGGTGCCCCCCTCCCCCAGTGTCTTGCGCACTGCCGATTCGATCGCGGAAGCGGCATCGTCGCGGCCGAAGCCGAGCCGCAGCATCATTGCAACTGAAAGGATCGATGCCAGCGGATTGGCCATATCCTTGCCGGCGATATCCGGCGCGCAAAGTTGTTCCCCGGTTGGCGTCCAATGTTGACCCTTGAGTATGGCGCGCGGCGAGGAGGCGGCACGGCGGAGATGGTCTGGATTGCGCAGCCGCGCCGGCTCAGGGTCGTTGGGGCGCAGAGAGCTCAGAGCCTGTTCTTGAAGCGCCAGCTCTCGTTGCCGGTTTCGACGATGTCATAGTGATGGGTCAGGCGGTCGAGGAGCGCGGTGGTCATCTTGGCGTCGCCGAAGACGGACGGCCACTCGCCGAAGGCGAGGTTCGTTGTGACGATGACGGAGCCCTGCTCGTAGAATGTCGATCGCCGCCGGCAGGGAAGATTGCGCATCGCTGGCGGTGGAAAGGTTCGGAATTCCTCGGCGATCGGGCCGAACGTGGTGCGCGCTTCTGTGAGAGCCGTGACCTTCTCCTCCTTGCGTTTGGCGGAGGGATCGACTCCGGCGATCAGCAGTCTCTTGGTATCGCCCCGCCTCTCTCGCGCATCGAGAAGCGACACCAGCGGGTAATTGCCAAAGGAAAGGACGTTCTCCTTCTCCAGGTAGCGATAACGCAGTTGCCAGAGCCGCTAGCCGTTTTTCTGAACAAGGAGATGGAGCCCGCCGCCATCAGCAAGGCGATACGGCTTGTCTTTAGGCTTGGCGTTCTTGCAGGCGAAGTCGGAGAGCGGCATGGGTAACGGCCTCCCGTATAGCGGGTAATGCCAGGATCGTTACCCACAGGCCGATGAGTTGCAACGGCACAAGGCGGGTCGCCATGAGCAGCCAGCGCTAGCTAACTCATTGATTTTTCTTAATCAGAGGGGCGCTATGGGAAAGTGAAATGGTGCCCAGGGGCGGAATCGAACCACCGACACTGCGATTTTCAGTCGCATGCTCTACCAACTGAGCTACCTGGGCATTCCCGCGAAGCGCGCTGCGCTTCGGTTGGTGCGAGGCGATATAGAGGCATGGGCGCGGGCTGTCCAGCCGACAAACGATCCTGCCGGTGGGAAAATTTCATTCGGGCCTGCAAAGGCGCGAAAACCACGGTCAGGACGGCAGTTTTATCGCGCCGGGCTCGCCCGCGGTGCTCGCTCGGTACCCTGTGAGCACCGTTCGCAGCGCAGGTGCTGACACGTCCTGGAACCAAAGCGTCGTAGTCGGGTTGTTGTGGCGGCGCCGGTGACGGCGCCGTGCCTACCGCCGATCTCGAGCAAGCCGCGGATGTACCGGCAGTTCGATCGCGCGGCAGGCGGAATTCGGGCGCCTCCGCCCACCGGATAGTCCTGGCCGCTCGCATGCGAGGGCCAGCGAATGGCCCGGCGTCTTCCCGCGACGGAAGCGCCGGGCCTTTCCATGTCAGCTGTCCTCGTCGCGCCGCATCGGCGCTTCCTCGGTCTCGTCCAGCGGCTCGCCCGGAATCACGTAATTGCCCTTGAGCCAGCGGCCGAGGTCGATGTCGGCGCAGCGGGACGAGCAAAACGGCTTGAAACGCTGCACGGCCGGCTTGCCGCAGATCGGACAGGGCCGCGCGGACGGTGCCGGATTCTCGGGTTGCTCAGGCGCCATATTGCAAGGTCACTCCGCCATCGACTGGAAGCTCGATGCCGGTGACATAGCGCGCTTCGTCGCTGGCGAGGAAGAGCGCCGCCCAGGCGACGTCCCAGGCCTCGCCCATATGGCCCATCGGCACCTGCGAGTCGCGCTTGGCCCACATCGCCGCTACATCGCCCTTGCCATAGGTCTGGGCGAGCCCGGCCGAATGCTCGACCATCGGCGTCTTCATCAGCCCGGGCAGCACGGCGTTCACGCGGATCTTCTGCGGGGCGTATTGCGCCGCGGTGGTGCGGGTGAGCTGGTTCATCGCCGCCTTGCTGGCGCCATAGCTGGCATAGGGCACGCCGGTGTGGCGGATCGAGGCGATCGAGGAGATGTTGATGATCGAGCCGCCCTGCCCGCCCTCGGCAAACTGGCGCTGCATCACCGGGATGACGTGCTTCATCGCCAGGAAGCAGCCGGTCAGGTTGACCCTGAAGACGCGCTCCCAGGTCTCGAGCGGCAGGTCGACGACGCTGCCGACCTCGGCGATGCCGACATTGTTGTCGAGCACGTCGATGCGGCCATAGGCCTTGAGCGTCGCCGCGACGAGGGCCCGCAGATCGTCCTCGCTGGTGACGTCGGCGCGGATCGCGAAGGCCTCGCCGCCCTCGCTGGCGATGATGCTCGCGGTCTCCTGTGCAGCCTCGAGGTTGCGGTCGGCGCAGACGACCCTGGCGCCCTCGCGGGCGAACACGGTCGCGGTCGCCTTGCCATTGCCCCAGCCCGGGCCGATCGAGCCCGCGCCCGCGACGATCGCGACCTTGCCTTCGAGACGTTTGGTCATGCCGGTGTTCCCTGCCCTATGCACTTGTTTGCTGTGGGCGCCAGCATCGGCACTCGCGGCGGCCTCAGCAAGCGCATGGCATGCAAGCCGGCATGCGCCCGAAACGCTCAGGCCAGCTGCGCAGCCGCGAGCGCGATGGCGGTGGTGAGGCCGACGACCAGCGCGAACCAGGGCCAGAGCGCCCGCAGCGCCTGGCCGGTTTCGGCGGTCGTCGCCTTGATCAGGACCTGGCCCATGGTGACGCGGACGGGGCTGACCGCGGTGAGCAGGCTGCCGGCGACGACGGCGGCGGCGATGACCGCGAGCCGCGCCTCGCCGGCCGGGACGAGCGCAGTGGCGAGCGGCATCGAGACGGCGCCGGCACCGGTATTCGAGCCGGTGAGATAGCCGCCGAGCGCGCCGGCGACCGGGACGATGCCGGCCGACCAGGAGCCGAGCACGCCGCTGACGCTAAGGCCGATGCCGCCAGCGAGGCCGGAGCCGACCATGATCCAGGCCATGCCGACGAGCAGGAAGGTCAAGAGCGCCGCACGCCCGGCCCGCTGCAGCGTCAGTTTCATCAGGGCAGCGGCCTGCTTTGCCCCGCCGCGGCGGATGGCGACGACGAGCGCGATAATGATCAGCGGCAAGGCCGGCGAGAGCAGCGGCGCGAAGGCGGATGCGTCGGCGAAGGGCTTGAAGGAGGGATGTTCCAGCCGGTCATGGATCGCCGGCACCAGCCGCATCAGCGCCAGCGCGACGACCAGGGCGATATAGGGCGCAAGGCGCGCGAGCAGCGCCCAGTCGAGCCCCGCAAAGCCTTTCACCCGCAGGAAGCGCAGCAGCATCACCGGGGCCAGAGCCGCGATAGCGGCGAGTTCCAGCGGCAGGGTCAGGTTGGCGGCGACGAGCAGAGCCATCAGCAGCACGATCAGGCCGGCCCATTCGAGACGGTCGGCGAGCGCGGGCGGCAGCTTGGCCTGCCGCGACAGGCGCCAGAACAGCGGCAGCAGCACCGCGCCGAGCAACGCGGTCACCACCGCGATCCGCCAGATCAGCGCGGCGAGCGAGACGCCGGCGATGTCGGCGCTGATCCTAGTGCCGATGCCGAGCGCCCCCCAGGGCACCAGGATCTGGCTGAAGGTGGCGAGCGCCAGCGCCGGCGCCTTGTCGACGCCGAGCCGGCGGGCGCCGGAGACGGCGACGACATAGCCGACGCCGAAGCCGGTCGAGGTTTCGAGGAACGGGCCGCGCAGCAGGCAGGCTTCGGCGAGCGCGCCATGCTCCGGCTGAGACGGATCGGCATTGTCACTCGCCTTCTCCAGGCTGAGCGAGAAGGCGAGTCCGGCGATAATGACGAGCGTCGCCGGCAAGCCGATCCAGGCGCCGGCGGCGAAATGCCGGATGATCGCAGCGGCATCGGGATGGCTTGGACCAGCGACATAGGCGACGAGCGCAGCGCAGATCGTGCCGAGCGTGCCGGCGATGAGCGCCGAGCGGCCCGACAGGATCAGGCCGAGGAAGAGGATCAGCGGCGAGAGCCAGATCAGGACCATGGCTATCAGGCGTCGCCGGCCTCAGCCGACATTCAGCCAGCCGAGCCGGATCGGGAAGCCCTCGCCGCCGAGCAGGTTGACCGTCTCATAGAGCGGCAGGCCGACCACGCCGGTATAGGAGCCGGCGAGCTTGACGACGAAGGAGCCGGCAATGCCCTGGATGGCATAGGCGCCGGCCTTGCCGCGCCATTCGCCCGAGGCGAGGTAGTTTTCGAGGTCCTCGTTCGAGAGCCGCTTGAAGCGCAGGCGCGTCTCGACGATGCGCTCGCGGATCGCGCCGGACGGCGTCGCCAGCGCGACGCCGGTATAGACACGGTGCGCCCGGCCGGAGAGCAGGCGCAGGCAGGCGGCAGCCTCGTCGACGATCTCGGCCTTGGGCAGGATGCGCCGGCCGACCGCGACGACGGTGTCGGCGGCGAGGATATAGGCGCCTTCGAGATCGGGCCGACCTTTCAGCCCGGCGAGCCCGGCCTCGGCCTTGGCGCGGGCGAGTCGGCGGGCGAGATCGCGCGGGCGTTCGCTCTTGAGCGGACTCTCGTCGAGATCGGATGGCAGCAGCGCGTCGGGCTTGAGGCCAGCCTGTTCGAGCAAAGCGAGGCGCCGCGGCGAGGCCGAGGCCAGGACCAGCTTGGGCCGCCACCCGGGCGGCTTCTGGGAGCTGAAGAGATTCAAAGCGTATCGGCTCGCTGCGCGTCGAGGGCGGATTTCCTGCAAGGCTTTAGAGCATGTTCCGCCGAACTGGGAACCACTTTCGCTCTTGCGGCATGATTGCATGCCAACCCGGCGTCGCGCATGGCTCCTTGCATCTCCTGTGCAAGGCCCAGAATTTGGGCACGGCCATGCATTGTTCCGGATTGCACTAAGCCGTTTAGCTTGTCACATCGAACAGGCGGGCGTGGCGGCGACCCGCGAGGCTTGGCCCTTGCGGCCCCTTCTCGTCACCGGAGAGCTTTCGCCATGGTGTCACGGACCGGATCGGCTTCGACCGTCGCATTGGCGGCTGACGCGCAAAGCGTGCTCGCCGAGATGGTCGCGATGCAGGTCGATGCCGGACTCACGATCGCCATGCGGCTGCCGATCCTGGCCAAGGGTGCGCTCGGCGACGCCAGGGGCCAGCGCGAGGCGAGCAAGGCGGTGGTCGAGAAGGCCGCAGCCATGGCGGAGAGCAGCTTCGCCATCGGCCACGCCGCGGCGCTGTTCTGGTGGAGCATGGCGCTCAACCCGCTGACCCCGAACGGCCTCGGCGAAGCGACGGCGAAGGCGGTCCACAGCTCGCTGGAGCCGTTCTCGCGGCGCACCCGCGCCAATGCCAGCCGGCTGGCGAGGCGGCGCTAGGCCTTCGGTTCCGAGCCCGGCTCGATCACCGGCTCAGCCGTAACCGCTTCGTTGACGGCTGGTGCGGCAGCGGCCGCCGCATGCTCGCGCTCGAGCTTGCGATAGCGCGCGACGCTGACCGGAATCAGCGCGAGATAGGCGACGACGATCAGCGCCAGCACTTCGAAGGGATAGGCGAAGAGCAGTCCGGCGACGACGACGACGGCGACGAAGATCGGCAGCACCTGGTCGCGCGGGATGCGGGTGCCGAGCGTCTTGCCGGCATAGCAGGGGATGCGCGAGATCGTCAGGAAGGCGATGAACAGGATGTAGAGGCCGACAAAGGGTGCGCCATAGTCCTGCACGGGAACGCCGATGAACTGCAGATACAGCGGCAGCATCGCGGTGATCGCGCCGGCCGGGGCCGGCATGCCGACGAAGAAGTTCTTCTGCCATTCCGGCCGGTCGGGATCGTCGATCATGACGTTGAAGCGCGCGAGGCGCAGCGCCATGGCGCAGGCCAGCGTCAGCACGATGATCCAGCCGAACGATTTCAGGTCGTGCAGGACGAAGACCCAGAGCACATAGCCGGTGGCGACGCCGAAATTGACGAAATCCGAAAGCGAATCGAGCTCGGCGCCGAAGCGCGAGGTGCCCTTGAGCAGGCGCGCCAGCCGCCCGTCGACGCCGTCGAGCGCCGCGGCGATCAGGATGCAGATCACCGCCAGCTCGAGCTTGGCCTCGACGACGAGGCGCATCGCGGTCAGGCCGAGGCAGAGCGCGAGCAGCGTGATGACGTTCGGCGCGATCAGCCGGAACGGGATCGGCTTGAAGCGCGCGCGCTTGGGTTCGACGCGCTCGGGCTCGAAAGGCGGAAAGAGGTCGCTCATATCAGCCGGAATACGCGGTTTTAAGGTGGGAGGCTAGGTGGTGCTAGCCCGCCCTCCGCTCACTCCTTCTCGTCTGCCGCTCCGTAGATATCCATGTCGAGGTGCAGGCCCCGCGAACCCAAGGCGATCATCGTTCGCGGTTCCAACCCGATCCCCTCATTCCAGTTTTCCAGGAACAGTCCGGCAAAGATGAAGCCATTGAAACGGCGCGACAGATTCTGCCAGATCGTCAAATCTTGGTTGAGCGGAGCCAGCAGCTCAGCGATTTGTGCATCGAGATTGCCGGGCCGAACCCGCACAACGCTGAGGCTCCAATGCCCGGTGTCGCAGATGCTCTCCTGCCCATTCCGCAGTATCCGAACCTCGCCCCTGCGGTAGCCTCGCGTCGGCGTGGCTCCGAGCAAACGAGAGACTTCGGCGGGGTCTAGATCATCCCCGCCGAAGCGCAGCTGGACGGCCGTCTCAGAGAGTTCGCCCATACCGGCCGTGGCTCAAATCCCCCGGAACGCCCGGGCCGTATCGTTGCCGGAAAAGTCCGCCAGAACGGTCTCGCCGGCGATCGCGGTCTGGCCTTCGCCGACCAGCGGCGTCACGCCCTGCGGCAGGTAGACGTCGACGCGCGAGCCGAAGCGGATCAGGCCGAAGCGCTCGCCCTGACCGAGCGGATCGCTCTCCTTGACGAAGGGCACGATGCGGCGGGCGATCAGCCCGGCGATCTGGACGACGGCGATGGTGCCTGCCGGCGTCTCGATCGCGAGAGCATTACGCTCATTGTCCTCGCTCGCCTTGTCGAGCTCGGCATTGAGGAAGAGGCCCGGTGTATAGGCCATCTTGAGCAGTCGGCCGGCGACCGGACTGCGGTTCACATGGCAATCGAAGACGTTCATGAACACCGAGATGCGCGTCATCGGCTCGGCCGGCAGCTCCAGCTCCGGCGGCGGCACGGCGGTGGCGATCTGGCTGATGCGGCCATCGGCGGGCGAGATCACCAGCCCCTCGCGCTGCGGCACGATGCGGACGGGATCGCGGAAGAAATAGCAGATCCACAGCGTAATCAGCGTGCCGATCCAGCCGAAGGGCCCCCAGAGCTGGCCGAGCACCAGCGTCGCCACCACGCCGATGGCGATGAAGACATAGCCTTCCTTGTGGATCGGCACGATCGTCCGGCGGACGGAGTCGACGAGAGACATGGGCGTAAAGTCCTGTTGCTCTTGTTGGCGCGGCGCGCGCATCTGGCAGTGCCTTCGCGGCGGGGTTGAGGCCGCAAGACGGGCAAGCTGTTTAGGCTTTTGCGGGCTTTTGCGAAAGGGGCGCGGGGAACGGCACGACAATCAATCCCCGGTCAGAAGGCCTACCCACCGCCCTCGCCGCCGCCCTGCCTGCGATGCGCCCCGAGAAGATGCAGCCGCCGAGGAAGGTGCCCTCCAGCGCGCGATAGCCGTGCAGGCCGCCACCACCGAAGCCCGCGGCTTCGCCGACCGCGTAGAGCCCGGGCACGGGCTGGCCATCCTGGCCTAGCACGCGGGCCGAGAGGTCGGTCATCAGGCCGCCCAGCGATTTGCGCGTCAGGATGTTGAGGCGGACCGCGACCAGCGGACCATGGGCCGGGTCGAGGATGCGATGCGGCTTGGCAGTGCGGATCAGCCGGTCGCCGAGATAGGCGCGAGCCCCGCGCAGCGCCGTGACCTGCAGGTCCTTGCCATAGGGGTTCTGCGCATCGCGATCGCGCGCCTCGATCTGCGCGCGCAAGTGCCCCTCGTCGATCAGCCCGGCGCCGCCCAGCTCATTCATTCGCGCTACGAGGCGTGAGAAGTCGGTCTCGACGATGAAGTCCTCGCCCTTGTCGAGGAAAGCCTGGACCGGTGCCGGCATGCCCGCCCGGGCGCGCTGGATCACCTGGCCCCAGCTCTTGCCGGTGAGGTCCGGGTTCTGCTCGGAGCCGGAGAGCGCGAATTCCTTGGCGACGATGCTGCGGCTGGTGACGAACCAGGAATGGTCGAAGCCGGTCCTGCGCAGGTGCTCCAGCGTGCCGAGCGTGTCGAAGCCGGGAAAGAGCGGCACCGGCAGGCGATTGCCGCGCGCATCGAACCAGAGCGAGGATGGGCCGGGCAGGATGCGGATCGCATGGGCCGGCCAGATCGGCGCCCAGTTGGCGATGCCCTCGACATAGTGCCACATCCGGTCGCCATTGATCAGCCGGCCGCCGGCCGCCTCGGCGACGCCGAGCATGGCGCCGTCGACATGGGCCGGAACGCCCGAGAGCATGTGCCTGGGCGGCTCGCCGAGGCGTTGCGGCCAGTTGCGGCGGACGAGCTCGTGATTGCCGCCGATGCCGCCGGAGGCGACGATCACGCCTTGCGCCTTGATCGCAAAGCTGCCGGCCACCGCCCGCGAACTCGCCTGCCCGCGCTCGACCGTGCTGCCCTCCAGCACCTCGCCCTCGACGCCATCGACAGTGCCGGCACTGCGCATCAGGCCGGTGACGCGGTGGCGGAAGCACAGCTTGATCAGCCCCTTCGCCTCGGCCTCGGCGACCCGACGCAGGAAGGGTTCGAGCACGCCCGGGCCCGTGCCCCAGGTGACATGGAAGCGCGGCACCGAATTGCCGTGGCCGTCGGCGAGATAGCCGCCGCGCTCGGCCCAGCCGACGACCGGAAACCAGCGCATGCCCTGCTGGTGCAGCCAGCTGCGCTTCTCGCCGGCGGCGAAGTCGAGATAGGCGTCGGCCCAGGCCTTGGGCCAATGATCCTCGTCGCGGTCGAAGCCGGCGGAGCCGAACCAGTCCTGCCGGGCGAGGTCGAGTGAATCTCGGATGCGCAGGCGGCGCTGCTCGGGCGAATCGATCAGGAAGAGCCCGCCGAAGGACCAGTGCGCCTGGCCGCCGAGCGAGGCCCGCGGCTCCTGCTCGACGATGATCACCTTGCGGCCGGCATCCGCCAGTTCCGCAGCGGCGACGAGGCCGGCAAGGCCCGCGCCGACGATCACGACATCCGCCTCGATCCCCATGCCCTCTCCCGCCACCGGATTCCCGTTGCGGTTGAGCTTGCCGAGAATTCGGCGGACCGCAAGGGCGGCGCGGGACGCTCAGGCCCCGCGCGGCAGCGGCACGCCGGCGCTGAAGCGCCGGGCCGCGACCAGGGTCAGGATCAGGAAGACGATCAGGGCCAGCGCCTGGGCGATCGCGAAGGGCGGCTCGCTCTGGGTCGGCGCCATGTCGTGCAGGACATTCACCTTGAGGAAGAGCTGGGCGATCAGCACGAAGATCAGCAGATAGAAGGAGAGCACCGCCGTGATCGCGTAGATCCGCCGCCAGACATCGCGCAGGGCGAAGACGTAGAGCGCCAGCCCGGCGAGCACGATCAGCACCAGTGAGATCGCACCGACGATATGGGAGGGCAGCACCCGGTCGAAGGGAAAGGCGTATCCGGTGGCGCTGCACGCAAAGGCGGTCGAGAGGAAGATACCGTTCCAGCGTGGGCTGAGATGGCCCTTCAGCAGGGCGGCCGTCATCGGAAAGCCCGCGACGATGGCGATCAGGCTGAGCCAGGTGTGGAAACCGACCAGGGTAGTGGGATCGAGCACGAACATGATGAAGCCCCCCGCTTCAAAAGCAGCACGCCATACTGGCAAATTCGATGCCATCCTGGCGAGGGCCTTATTGCATTCTCAACCGGCGGTTTCCTCTGCCTCACCTGCGGTCGCCACGTCGGCACGCTGTGCCCGGGCCGTCGCGAAATAGGAACCGGCGACGATCAAGGCGAAGCCCGCCAGCAAAGCGAGGGATAACGGCTCGCCCAGCACGGCCACGCCGAGCAGCACTGCCACGGCCGGATTGAGATAGGCGATGACGGTCGCGCGGGCCGCGCCCACTTCGGCGATGAGCGCGAACAGCAGCTGGAAGGCCAGGGCCGTGCAGAATACGGCCAGGGCGGTCACCGCGAGGCTCGCATCGAGCGTGATCCGGGCGGGCCAATGGGCCGGGACGAATGGCAGGTAGAGAACCGAGGCGACGATGAGCGACGCGACGACCACGGCGCTCGCCTCGGCCTCGGCGAGCTTGCGCACGACGATGATCGGGCCGACGGCATAGCCGAGCGCGCTCAGCCCCAACGCCAGCGCCGGCCAGAGCTCGACCGGCTGCTCGTCGAAGCCGAGCAGCGCGACGACGCCGGCAAGGCCGAGGGCGAGCCCGGCCAGCCGTCCGGCTCCGAGCCGCTCCTGCGAGAGCACGACGCCGAGGATCGCGGCGAGGATCGGGGTCAGCGCGATGATCAGGCCGGCGAGTGAGCTCGTGACCCGCGTCTCGGCGGAACCGATCAGGAACCAGGGCCCACTGATCTCGACGAGCGTGTAGAGGACGAGCCAGCCGGGCTTGCGAAAACCGGCCATGATGCCCTTGCCGCGCAGGGCGAACGGCAGCAGCACCAACGCGCCGATCGCCGCCCGGCCAAAGGCGACGATCACCGGGTGATAGTCAGCGACGGCGACCCGGATCAGCAGATAGGGCACGCCCCAGATCACGCCGAGGGCGAGGAAGAGAATCAAGGCCTTCCGACTCATTCCGGCATGCCTTTCCGGAACAGCCCGATCAGCCAGCGACCGTCGCGACCGTCGAAAGAGTGCGACCAATGCAGGCCGAAGCCGAGCGTAGCCAGAATGGCGACGATCTCGGAGCGCGGCCAGAAGGCGACGTAATATTCGTTGCCCTTCGAGCCGATTTCGACGCCCTCGCCCTCCCCTTCGCGAAGCCCGAGCAGGAAGACGCCGCCGTCGCGGATCGCCGCAGCGATCGCGGCGAGGACCGAAGGCAGCGTCTCGCGTTCGACATGCTGGAGCACATAGAGCGCCACGACCCCGTCATAGGGACCGCCGAGCGGATCGTGGATCACGTCGAGACGCTCGGCCAGGCGGCCCCGCGACGCCTGGAAGCGCACGAAGGACTCGGCCGCGTCGGTTCGCCGGACGACGAGCCCTTTCTCCTCGAGCCAGTCGGCATCCCAGCCCGGGCCGGAGCCGATTTCGAGCAGCCGGCTTCCCGGCGCGACAAGCTTGAGCAGCTCGACAAGCGCCTGCTGGTCACCCGCCCCGGGCTTCGGCGCAGTCGTTGCCGCGTACTCGACGGCGCAGCCCTCATAGCCGACGAGGCTCGATGCGTTCGACGCCGAGCGGCTCAACTCTTTACCTTCCCCGGGCTTATCGGATGCTGTCATCGGCCGCTCCCGTTCCCATCGCGCTCCAGCGGGATCCAGATCGTCAGGCCGCCGAGCCCGGTGCCCGGATCGAAGTCATCGTTGTGGAATTCGAGCACGGGACCATTCGCCGCGTTGAGCCCGGCGGCGGGCAGCGCCTCGTTCCAGATCGCCGTATAGGTGTCGAAGATCGTCGAGATGTGGTCGCGATGCTCGAAGACCGCATAACTCCCCGGTTCGATCTCCAGGGCGGCGAGCGGCTTGCGCGGCGCGGAAAATGACTTCACCTCGACAGCGCACATATATTCGAAGCGGCCATCTTCATCCGGTGCGCGACAGACCCCGATCGGGATTGCCGGGGTCTTGTCGGGGATGTCGGCATAGTGGTCGCACATGAAGACCTGCCACTGTGCCGGAATCCCGATTGCCGAGTCGTAGGAGCACGGCGCGGACAGGCCGACGAGACGCAACCGGCGCAGCTCCCGCACGGTCGGGATCGGTGTCTTTGCGCAGCCGTTCGTCAATCGCAGCGGCGCGACAAGGCCGAGCCTGTCGGTGCTGCCACTGTTGCGGACCTCTTCCGGCGTGGCGCCGAACTGATCACGAAAAGCGCGGGTGAAGGCCTCGTGCGAGCCGTAGCCGAATTCGAGCGCTACCGAGAGGATATCGGGGGCACCTGCAGCCAGGCGCTTGGCGGCCTCGCTCAGCCGCCGCGCCCTGAGATAGCTCATCACCGGCCAGCCGCTCGCAGTCCCGAAGGCGTTGGCCAGATGCGAGCGCGAGACGTTGCAGGCGGCCGCGACCGATCCCAGCGTCAGCTCCCGGCCCGAATTGCGCTCGATGACCCAAACCGCCTTGTCGGCAAGCGACATGCCCCGGCTCCTCCCTTGAGAGACCCGTGCATATCATCCGATTCAGCCGGTCGCTTGATCGATCGTCCACAACCGACAGCGGAGCGGCGACGTCACTGCGTCAGGCTGACCCTGACGCTCTCGCCCTCTTCCTGCGTCGCGCGCTGCAGCGTCGCCTTGGCCTCGTCGACCTGGCGCTGGCGGTTCCAGAGCGCCGCGTAGACGCCGTCGGCCGCGAGTAATTCTCGGTGGTGGCCGCGCTCGACGATCAGGCCCTTGTCGAGCACGATGATCTCGTCGGCATTGACCACCGTCGAGAGCCGGTGGGCGATGACCAGGGTGGTACGCCCCTCGCTGACCCGATCGAGCGCGTCCTGGATCTCCTTCTCGGTGAAGGAATCGAGAGCGGAGGTCGCCTCATCCAGCACCAGCACCGGCGGGCCCTTCAGGATGGTACGGGCGATAGCGACGCGCTGCTTCTCGCCGCCGGAGAGCTTGAGGCCACGCTCGCCGACCGAGGTCTGGTAGCCTTCCGGCAGCGACTTGATGAAACGGTCGATCTGGGCGAGACGCGCCGCATCCTCGATCTCGCCTTGCGTCGCCTCGGGTCGGCCATAGCGCAGATTGTATTCGATGGTGTCGTTGAACAGCACGGTGTCCTGCGGGACCATGCCGATCGCCGAGCGCAGCGAGACCTGCTGGACTTCGGCGATGTCCTGGCCGTCGATCAGGATGCGGCCTTCTTGCGGCTCGTAGAAGCGGAAGAGCAGGCGCGAGATCGTCGACTTGCCGGCGCCGGAGGGGCCGACGATCGCGACCGTCCTGCCGGCCGGAACCTCGAAGGAGATGCCGCGCAGGATCGGCCGCTCCGGCACATAGGCGAAGTGGACATCCTCGAAGGTGACGGTGCCGGCGCGGACATCGAGCGGGGCTGCGCCCGGCTCGTCCTGAATCTCCGGATCGCGGCCGATCAGCGAGAACATCTGCTCGATGTCGAGCGTCGCCTGCTTGATCTCGCGATAGACGGTCCCCATGAAATTCAAGGGTATGTAGAGCTGGATCAGCATGGCGTTGATCAGCACGAAGTCGCCGACCGTGTTGGTGCCAGCCTGGAAGCCGCGCACGCACATCACCATCGAGATGGTGAGGCCGATCGCGAAGATCGCAGCCTGGCCGAAGTTCAGCCAGGCGAGCGAGGTGTAGGCCTTGATCGAGTTGCGCTCATAGCGCGCCATGGAGAGGTCGTAGCGCGCGGTCTCGCGCGCCTCGGCGCCGAAATACTTCACCGTCTCGTAGTTGAGCAGCGAGTCGATCGCCTTGGCGTTGGCGTCGGTATCGGACTCGTTCATCTGGGCGCGGATGGCGATGCGCCATTCGGTGGCCTTGATGGTGTAGGTCATGTAGCCGACCACCATCGCCACCAGCACGACGACGTAGCGCCAGTCGAACAGATAGAGCAGCACGGTGATGATCAGGGTGACCTCGATGATCACCGGCACGAGCTGGTTGAGGCCGAGGCGGACCATCTCCTCGATGCCGTTGCGGCCGCGCTCCAGCACGCGGGTGAGCCCGCCGGTCTTGCGCTCGAGATGGAAGCGCAGCGAGAGATGGTGGAGGTGGCCGAAGGTCTGCAGCGCCAGCGTGCGGACCGCGTGCATGAAGACCGGCGCGAAGATCGCGTCGCGCAACTGCACGAAGGCAGCCGAGCCGACGCGGGCGAAGCCGTAGATCACCGTCAGCGCCAGGGGCGCGCCGACCAGGAAGGGCAGCCAGTTCGACAGCGTCGTCGGGTTGTTGGCGAGCGCGTCCGTCGCCCATTTGAAGGTGAAGGGCACGCCCATCAGGACGAGGCGCCCCATCACCAGGAGCACGAAGGCGGCGACGACGCGCTGGCGCAGATCGGCCCGCTCCGGCGGCCAGAGATAGGGCCAGAGCGCCTGGAAGGTGGCAATGAAGCCGGAGCCGGGCTGGAGGACGGCCGAGCGCGCGAGGGGCGCCGTGGCCGGCGTGGCAGGCGAGGACATTGAAATGCTTCCAAATGGAACCGCCGATATAGGCGGATTCTCTCGGGAATGCAGGGGGCGGGAGGAGAAATTACGCGCCCCGGCCCACGCCCTCAGGGACGAGTACCGTTCCGCCAGAGGATGTCGGCCGGGCGACTGCCTTCGATCACCAGTCGCGCATTGGGCAGGTCGTTGCCTTCGACCCAGGCGCGCGCGGCTTCTTCGCTGCGCCCCAGATCGGTCCAGCGCGCGAGCAGGCGGCGCTCCAGCTCGACCACCGGCACGTCGATGAAGATCGTCAGGTCGAAAAGCGACGCGAGCTCCGACCAGGGCGCCCGGTCGAGCAGGAGGTAGTTGCCCTCGATCAGCACGAAGCGAGCAGCGGCCGGGATGATCGCCGCGCCGGCACGGGCGAGATCGGCCTCGCGATCGAAGAGCGGCACCGCCACATCCTCCTCGCCCGGCCGGATGCGCCGCAGCGCCGCCGCGAGGCCGGCGGAGTCGAAGGTTTCAGGTGCGCCCTTGCGGTGTCGCAAGCCCATCGCGTCCAGCACGGCATTGTCGAAATGGAACCCGTCCATCGGCACCAGAGCCGCTTCGCCGGCAGGCAATGCGGCGAGGAGATGTTCGCTCAGCGTCGACTTGCCGGCGCCGGGCGGCCCGGCGAGCGCGACGATGATCCGGCGCCGGCTATGGGCTCGTTCGATGATCCGGGCAGCGATGTCATCGGCAGTCTGCATGGTCAAAGGCTCGGAACGTTTCATGTCTTGCGCAGGATCGGGGACGTTCGCGATGGCTGCAACCGCGCGCTGTTGCCACGATGCGGCACCGATCAGGCCTTGTTCTGGTCGCAACTGCGATGTCACACTGCTTTAAAGCCTTTAAGGCTGAGGCCAGGAGAAGACGCCCATGACGCTTCGACGCATTCTTCCCGCCGCCTGCGCCATCGCGCTGCTGCCTGTCGTGCCGGCCCTCGCCCAGTCGCGCCCCCCGGCGCAGATCAAGATCACCAATGCCCGCACCGTTCCGCTGGAGTCGCTGGAGATCACCACCACGGGCGAGCAGGCCCGGCTCGTCGCCAAGCTCAGCAAGCCGCTGGCGCCCGGCAAGAGCATCATGGTCAAGCTCAACAAGCCGGCGGGCTGCAGCTACTATCTGCTCGGCAAGTTCAGCGACGAGAGCGAGAGCGACAATGACGGCATCGACCTCTGCAAGGAGAAGTCGCTGCGCCTGACGGAGTGAGGGCTTTTCCTTCTCCCCACCAATCTCGGGCCTGCCCGAGATTGGCACTTTTGGATGCGCATGTCGGAAACATCCGACATGCGGCGGGAGAAGGTGGCAGCGCGAAGCGCTGACGGATGAGGGAAGTAAGGCTCACCCGGTCGAACCGCCCTCATCCCCTGCCGGACCTTCTCCCCCGAGGGGAGAAGGAGGCTGTCTACGCCGTCGCGCCCTCGCGCATCAGCTTGTAGGTAATCGAGTCGACCAGCGCCTGGAACGAGGCGTCGATGATGTTGGCGCTGACGCCGACCGTGGTCCAGCGCTCCCCGGTCTCGTCGGCCGATTCGATCAGGACGCGGGTCACCGCATCGGTGCCGCCCTGGAAAACACGAACCTTGTAGTCGACCAGCCTGAGGCCCCCGATCAGCGACTGGTAGCGGCCGAGGTCCTTGCGCAAGGCGAGATCGAGCGCGTTGACCGGGCCGAGCACGCTCTCGGCCACCGAGATCAGGCTTTCCTCGCCGACCTTCACCTTGACGATCGCCTCGGAGAAAGTGACGAGCTCGCCCAGCGCGTTGTAGCGGCGCTCGACATTGGTGGTGAAGCGCTCGATCTCGAAATAGGCTGGCAATTCGCCGAGGATGCGCTTGGCGAGCAGATAGAACGAGGCATCGGCGCCCTCGAAGGCGTAACCTTGGGCCTCTTTCTCCTTCAGCTCCTCCAGCACGCGCGACAGACGCGGATCGTCGCGGCCGAGCGTGACGCCGATGCGCTCCAGCTCGGCGACGAGGTTCGACTTGCCGCCCTGATCGGAGACCAGGACCTTCCGGACATTGCCGACCGCGTCGGGCGCGACATGCTCGTAGGTGCGCGGGTCCTTCAACACGGCCGAGGCGTGGATGCCGGCCTTGGTGGCGAAGGCGGAGGCGCCGACGAAGGGGGCGTGCCGATTGGGCGCCCGGTTCAGCATCTCGTCGAGCGCGCGCGAGACATGGGTGAGCTCGCCGAGCTCGGCCTCGCCGACGCCGAGGCTGAAGCGGCGGTTGTAGCGGTCCTTGAGTTTCAGCGCGCCGATCAGCGTGACGAGATTGGCGTTGCCGCAGCGCTCGCCGAGACCGTTGAGCGTGCCCTGGATCTGGCGGACGCCGGCCTCGACCGCCGCAAGCGAATTGGCGACGGCGCAGCCGCAATCGTCATGGGCGTGGATGCCGAGATTGTCGCCGGGCACGACCTTGGCGACGTCGGCGACGATGCGTCCGACCTCGTCCGGCAGCGTGCCGCCATTGGTGTCGCAGAGCACGACCCAGCGCGCGCCGGCCTCATAGGCGGCACGGGCGCAGGCGAGCGCATAATCGGGATTGGCCTTGTAGCCGTCGAAGAAGTGCTCGCAATCGAGCATCACCTCGCGGCCGGCGGCCCTGGCGGTGGCGACGCTGTCGCGGATGCCGTCGAGATTGTCCTCCAAGGAGATCTCGAGCGCGACATGGACGTGATAGTCCCAGCTCTTGGCGACGAAGACGATGGCGTCGGCCTTGGCGTCGAGCAGCGCGGCGATGCCGGGATCGTTCGAGGCCGAGCGCCCTGCCCGCTTGGTCATGCCGAAGGCGGCGAACTTCGCCCGCTGCGTCGGCTTCTGCGCAAAGAAGGCGGTGTCGAGCGGATTGGCGCCGGGATAGCCGCCCTCGACATAGTCGATGCCGAGCTTGTCGAGCAGGCCGGCCACCGCGCGCTTGTCGTCGAGCGAGAAGTCGACGCCCGTGGTCTGGGCACCGTCGCGCAGCGTCGTGTCGAAGAGGTGGATGCGCGCGAGCGAAGCCTCGCCAGCCTGGCGCGGCGCGGCTTCAGCCAGCGTGGCGGGAGCCGAGGTGCTCATAGCCTGGACCTCAGCCGGTAGCGCAGCACCTTCGGCATCACCATGGCGAGCATGACGAGCTTCATCGCGATCGAGAGCGAGCCGCGCTTGCGGATTTTCGGAGTTTCGGTGGTCATTGGTCTTGGTGTTCTTTCAACGGAATGGGGCAACGCCGCGACGCGGCGACAGGTTCAAGGCTTTCTCTGGGAGGTGAAGCTTCAACGCTTCACCTCCCAGGTGGTAATCAGTTCGCCGGTGGCCGGGTCCTTGCCGTCCATGAGGACGATGCCCATCGCAACGAGTTCGTCGCGGAGGCGATCGGATTCGGCGAAGTCCTTGGCCTTGCGAGCGGCCAGGCGAGCGGCGATCGAGGCCTCGACCTTCGCGCGCAAGGCGTCGTCGATCTCGGCCGCGGCCACCTGCGGCAATACGATGCCGAGCAAGGCGAGGCTCGCCTTCAGTCCGGCATGGTCACCGGCCTTGCGCAGGGCATGCAGCTCGGCGAGCACCTGCGAGGTGTTGAGATCGTCCGCAAGCGCTTCGATCACGCCGGCCGGAACCTGCCCGGCCTCAGCCTCTCCCACAGCCGCGGCCCAATCGGCCAGCGTCCTCTCCGCCTCCTCCAGCGCCTTCACCGTCCAGTCGATCGGCTGGCGGTAATGGGTCTTGAGCATGGCGAGGCGCAGCACCTCGCCGGGCCATGTGCGCCCGCCGAAGCTCTCGGTGGCCAGCAGCTCGTTGATGGTGACGAAGTTGCCGAGCGACTTCGACATCTTCTCGCCTTCGACCTGCAGGAAGCCGTTATGCATCCAGATATTGGCCATGCGCGGCGCGCCCTCGACTCCGCCGAAGGCGCAGCAGCTCTGCGTCAGCTCGTTCTCGTGGTGCGGGAAGACCAGGTCGATGCCGCCGCCATGGATGTCGAAGACGTTGCGGGCGGGATCGTCGCATTGCAGGCCGCCGCCGAAGGGCGTCAGCAGCTTCGCCATCGACATGGCCGAGCACTCGATATGCCAGCCGGGGCGACCGGGCGTGGCGATGCCGGCCGGCGACGGCCAGCCCGGATCGACACCGGCGCGGCTCGGCTTCCACAGCACGAAATCCATCGGGTCGCGCTTGTAGGGCGCGACGTCGACGCGGGCGCCGGCGACCATCTCGTCGAGCGAGCGGCGGGCGAGCGAGCCATATTTCGGCGCGTCCTTCAGGCCGGCGACAGCCGGCACATGGAAGAGCACGTGCTCCTCGGCGACATAGGCGACGCCGCGGGCGATCAAGCGCTCGATGATCGCCTTCATCTCCTCGATATGGCCGGTGGCGCGCGGCTCGTCGTCGGGGCGCAGGTTGCCGAGAGCATCAACGTCCGCGTGGAACTGCGCCGTCGTCGTCTCAGTGACCTTCGCGATCGCCTCGTTCAGCGGCAGATCGGGATAGTCGCGCGCCGCGCGGGCGTTGATCTTGTCATCGACGTCGGTGAGGTTGCGGGCATAGCGGACCTGGGCTTCGCCATAGAGGTGCCGCAGCAGCCGATAGAGCACGTCGAAGACGATGACCGGCCGGGCATTGCCGATATGGGCGTAGTCGTAGACGGTCGGGCCGCAGACATACATGCGCACATTCCGGGGATCGACGGGGGTGAAGACCTCCTTCGTCCGCGTCAGCGTGTTGTAGAGCCTGAGGGTCGGCTGCATCGAAGCGGTGTCCTGACGAGAAAGCGACAAAAACGACGTATCCTGGCCGCTGGCCGGGGCGCTGTCTGTCTTTTCGTTGGGACGAGGACGTGAGCAGCCGGCCAGCGAAAGCTAGCGGCAAATAATGCAAATAATGGCGAGGGCTCGCGTCATCATGTCGTGATGGATGCCCGTCATGTGCGCTTACGTCAAGTGGCAGCTTGGCAACGGTCCGCCGGCGTCTCGCTCCCGTCCCGCGATTTGCGCTCTCTTCGCCGCAATGCCGCCACAAGCGGAAGACGGTTTGCGCGCAACGAAGATTGCCGTGAGTTCACGCGGTCTTAACCAATTGGAACCAATTTGAGATGTCGCAGGTTCAAAACCAGTCGAAGCTCAGGGACATCATCATGCGCCGCGCCGTCGCTCTGGTCGGGCTGTTCGGGATCATCGGCGCCGGCATGTCCCTGGCCCTGCTCCCGGCCACCAACACCATCGCCGCCCCCAAGGCCGAGCGCACCTATCTGATCCCGGCCGGAGACGGCTACGGCGTCGCCGACTGCATTTCCAGCAAGTCCGAATGCGGCCAGATCGTCGCCGACGCCTGGTGCGAATCGCAGGGGCACCGCGTCGCCACCGTCTACGGGCTCGCCAAGCCGGAAGACTTCACCGGCTCGACCCCGCGCGCAGCCAGCGCGACCGTGACCGAGCAGCCGCTGGCAATCACCTGCAGCGGGTAATCCCGACGGGCGAGTTTTCCCGGGACTGACGCAAACCTTATCCTCAGGCCGCCGCGGATCGTTCCCGGCTGTATCGGGGATCGTCGGTCCATGACCCGTCCAGCGCTCATCGCCGCCTTCGCCTTGACGACACTCCTGCCCGCCGAAGCCTTCGAAGGCCGCTATCGAACGCTTGGCGGCAGCATGACGATCCGCCCCGTCGGCGGCGGCATGCTCAAGGTCGACGCCGAGATCGGCAGCCGGAGCTGTGTCGGCGTCATCTCGGCACGCGGAAGGGTCAAAGGCGACCGGCTCGTGGCCGAAGCCACGGAATATGGCGAGATTTGCCGTCTCGACATTCGCCGCAAGGGCCGCGCTCTCATGGTGACGGAGAGCGGGGCCTGCACACCGTTCCACGGCGCGAACTGCAACTACACTGGCAGCTACACGCCTCGCTAGATCAGACGGGTCGAACCCGCCTCACTTCACCCATTCCGAGCATTTCGGCACATCGCCGCTTGCGCCCCAAGGCATGATCGGCACGCTCGAGGTCGAGTTCTGCGGCGAGCCGTCGATCAGCTTGTCGGTGTAGACCATGTAGATCAGCACGTTGCGCTTGGCGTCGCAGCCGCGAACGATCTGCATCTTCTTCCAGATCAGCGAACGGCGCTCGCGGAAGACGACATCGCCCTGCGAAGCCTTGTCCTTGAAGCGGATCGGCCCGATCTGCCGGCAGGCGAGCGAAACGTCCGAAACTTCCTCGGCGACGCCGAACATGCCGGAAACGCCGCCCTTCTCGGGCACCGTATAATGGCAGGCGACGCCCTCGACGACAGGATCGTCAACGCCGTAGACGGCGAGCTTGTCGTCGGGAGTCAGCATCTTCCAGACCGTCGACTTCTTGAAGATCAGGTCCTCCTGCGCTGCGGCCGGCAGAGCGACGCCGGCGAGCGCAAGCAACGCCGAGGCGGCAAGAAGGCAACGACGAAACCGCATTCAAAATCTCCCAAAGCGTTCCCGCGGAGCGGCCGGCAGGATATGGGATGGCGCGCCGTCCTGCACCAGTGCGGGCGCAAGCAATCCTCGAACGATACGACAGGGCGACGACCATGCTGCCAGTGCTGGAAAGCGAGCGCTTGCTCCTGAAGCCACGGACCGTGGCCGATCTCGACTTCATCGCAGCGCTCAATGCCGACCCGCAGGTAATGCGCCATATCGCGGCAGTCGGCGACCCGGCGATGGGTCGCGAGGGCGTCGCGGCGCGCAGCTTCCTGCATGCCGAGCGCGGGCTCGGCTACTGGACGGTGTTCGCGCGGGCCGACGAAAGCGAGCCGCTCGGCTATGTCGGGTTGATACCCTGGCGGGCCGAGGCAGAGGCCGGAACGGTCGAGCTCAGCTATCGCTTCGCCGTCAGGCACTGGGGACGAGGCCATGCCTCCGAAGCGTCGGAGCGATTGGTGCGGCACGGCCTCGATGCGCTGGGCCTGCCGGCAATCGCGATCGTGACTCATCCGGACAATGCGGCATCGCTGCGCCTCGCCGAGCGGCTCGGCTTCCTGCGCGAATCCGATCTCCTGACTGCGCCGATCGGTGACCCGCCGGTCCCCGCGGCCTGCTTCCGCCAGAGCGCGGACGCCTGGCGGCGCCGATCTCAGCTCGCGAGCGGCTTGAACGCCAGATAATAGGCCGCGATCGCGCCGACGAAGCCGAGCCCGAACAGCACCAGCTTCAACCGGGTGAAGCCGCTGGCGAAGGCGACCGTGCCCTGTTCGACCGTCGGATAGCGATCGAGCAGGCGCGCGATGGCGAGGTTCTCGGCGACGTCGCAGAGCCCTCCGAAAAGCCAGCCGCCGCCGCACAAGGCCGCTACCCACCAGGGGTAGCCGCGCATCGAGAGACCGGCGACGATCAGCGCGCCAACGACGGCGTAGACCAGCGCGAAGGCGAGATCGGCCGGCAGCAGCTTGTTGCGATAGACCGCCCGGCGCTCCGGGCCGTAGAGCGAGAACAGTTTCTCGACGTCTTCCTTGGTGAAGCCGTCGAAATCGCTCTCCAGGGCACGATCGACCTTGAGGCTGCGTGCCCAGAGCCAGGAGAGCAGCAGCGTCAGCACCACCAGCGCCGGCCCCCAGAAGAAGAAGCCGAGCGGGATCAGGGTGGAGTAGAAGGTCGGCAGATCTTCCATCAGGCTCACGGCTCCGGCACGTCGTGAGCGGAGCCTAGCTTGCCTCGCGCGCCAGCGCCACGGCTTCGCGCAGAACCTGCTCGTCGCCGATCTGGTTAGCGAGGATCAGGACGAGCCGGGCGTTGAGCGCGGTGCTCCCGCGCTCGTCGAGGTCGCGATGGGCTTGGGCCAGAAGGCGGAAGGCGGCATCGGGATCGGCGAAGCGCGATTCGCGGGCGAGCCTGCCCGAAGAGCCGGTAGTAGCCGCCGCAGTCATCCCCTGCCCTCCATCCGCTCGACCGCAGCTTCGACCGCGGCGCGCTTCGGCTGCCGGAACCGAGCGGCGACATGCCCGTCCGGCCGCAGCAGCACGGCTGCGCCGCCTTCCAAAGCGTAGCGCTGGCGCAATGTCTCATCGCCCGCCGCCGGCTCGATCGCGAGGACGCCTGCAGGAGCAATCTCGGCTGCGCCATCGCCGAGCAGGATCGCCTGCCCCATCGAGAAGGCCTCGCTCAGCCAAGTATGAGCGGCAGCAGCGAGCGGGGCATCGAGGAAGGGCGTTCCCGGCTGCAAGCCTTTGTCCCAGCTCTCGTCGTCGCTCGACAATGTCGAGCCGGCATAGGCCGAAGGCAGCGAGAGCCGGCCGGAATTGACGAAGCGCTTTGCGAAGCCGGTCAGCGGCGCCAGCGACAGGGCGGCCTCGCGCAGCAGGCGCTCACCCGGCGAGCGCGGCGCGATGAAATCGGTCGCCCGCGTCGAGTTCAGGATGTTCTCGTCGGCGGCGGCGACGCGCTCGCTGTCATAGCTGGCGAGCAGCGAGGCCGGGCTGCGGCCCTGCACGACCAAAGCGAGCTTCCAGCCGAGATTGTCGGCATCCTGGATGCCGGAATTGGCGCCGCGCGCGCCGAAGGGCGAGACCTGATGGGCGGCGTCGCCGGCGAAGACCACCCGGCCGTGCAGGAACTGATCGAGCCGGCGGCACTGGAAGCGGTAGACCGAGACCCATTCGAGCGCGAAATCCGAATGGCCGAGCATGCGCTCGATCCGGGGCCGCACCACCTCCGGCCGCTTCTCATCCTCGGGATCGGCATCGGGGCCGAGCTGCAGGTCGATCCGCCAGATGTCGTCGGGCTGCTTGTGCAGCAGCGCCGACTGGCCGGAATGGAAGGGCGGATCGAACCAGAACCAGCGCTCGGTCGGGAACGGCGCGGTCATCTTCACATCGGCGATGAGGAAACGATCCTCGAAGGCCTCGCCGCGGAATTCCAGACCGAGCAGGCCGCGCGTCGGCGAGCGGGCGCCGTCACAGGCGATGAGCCAGTCGGCTTCGAGGGAATAATCCCCATCCGGCGTAGCGATGGTGAGATGCGCCCCGTTCTCGCGGTTGTCGAGGCCGGCGAGCCGATTGCTCCAGCGCAGATCGACCAGCGGCTCGGCCAGCACGGCGTCGACCAGCGCCGCCTCGACATAGAACTGCTGGAGATTGATGAAGGCCGGCTGCTTGTGGCCGCCCTCGGGCAGGAGGTCGAACGCGTAGAGCTCGGCCTCACCGCGAAAGACCCTGCCCTTCTGCCAGGTGACGCCCTTCTCGACCATCGCCTCAGCCAACCCGAGCCGGTCGAAGATCTCGAGCGTGCGCTTGGCGAAGCAGATGGCGCGCGAGCCCTCGCCGATCCGGTCGGCATCGTCGATCAGGACGACCGGAACCTGCCGGCGGGCCAGATCGAGCGCCAGCGTCAACCCGACCGGGCCGGCGCCGACGATGACGACGGGATGCCGAACGGGCGCCGCCGCGTCCTGATCGGCGCTGCGGCGATAGGCGAACTGGCGGAAGGGCTGCATGCGGCGATGCCTTCAGCCGCGCAGGTCCAGCCACATCTGGCGGTCGCGCTCGTCGGTCCAGATGCGCGGATGGTCGAGGCCACCGGCCTCGTCATAGGCGCGGGTGACGTTGAACGGCAGGCAGTGCTCGAAGATCACCCAGCTGCCATAGGACGGCTCCAGCGTCTCATGGACGCGCTCAAAGGTCTCGCGCAGCGAGCGCCCGGCGGCGACATGGCCCTTCACCGCCTCGAACAGGTCGGAGAGGAAGGCGCGCGTGCCCTTGATGCCGTCGGCGACCATGCCGCGATTGGTCAGCGCCGCACCGCGGCCCGGCACCATGGCGGCCGGCGCGAAGGCAGCGAGCGCATCGAGCGTCGTCGGCCAGTCGGTGAAATGAGCGTCGCCGCAATAGGGCGTCGCGCCATATTCGACGAGGTCGCCGGCGAAGATCACGTTGGCGTCCGGCATCCAGGCGACGATGTCGCCGGCGGTGTGGCCGCGGCCGAGCTTCATCAGCCGGACCTCGCGACTGCCGAGCCAGATCGAGGCGTTGTGCGAGAAGGTCGTGGTCGGCCAGGTCAGCCCGGGGCGGATCGAGTCAGCACCCTGGAACAGACGCGGGAAGCGGCCGATCTCGCTCGCCTTGTCCTCTTCGCCGCGCTCGACAATCATCGCCCGCGCCGCATCCGAGCAGACGATTTCCTTCGCGCCATAGGCCGGCGCCCCGAGCACGCGCACGGCGTGATAGTGCGAGAGCACGACATGGCTAACCGGCTTGTCGGTGACCTCGCGCACCTTGGCGATGACGCGCTCGGCCATGGTCGGCGTCGCCTGCGCGTCGAAGACGAGGACGCTGTCGTCGCCAACGACGATGCCGCTATTGGGGTCGCCCTCGGCGGTATAGGCGTAGACGCCCTTGCCGATCTCGTCGAAGGAAACGGTCTTCTCGCCGAGATCGGCGGTGGAGGCGAAAGCGGGCGAAGACATCGTCAGGACCTCATTCTCGTGTGACGGCAGGCGCGGGCCGGTCAGCTGGCATGCGGCAGGATATCCTGCTCGATCGCGCCGAAGATCGAATGGCCGGCAGCGTCCTTCATCTCGATGCGGACGCTGTCGCCGAAGCGCAGGAACGGCGTCTTGGGCGCCCCGGTCCGGATGGTCTCGACCATGCGCTGCTCGGCGATGCAGGCATAGCCGAGCCCGCCTTCCGAAACCGGCTTGCCCGGCCCGCCATCGGCATCGCGGTTCGAGACCGTGCCGGAGCCGACGATGGTGCCGGCGACAAGCGGGCGGGTCTTGGCGGCATGGGCGATCAGCACGCCGAAATCGAAGGTCATGTCGACACCGGCCTGCGGCTTGCCGAAGGGCTTGCCGTTGACCTGGGCGAGCAGCGGCAGGCTGAGCTTGCCGTCCTTCCAGGCAGGGCCGAGCTCATCCGGCGTCACCGCCGCGGGCGAGAAGGCCGAGGACGGCTTTGATTGAAGGAAACCAAAGCCTTTCGCCAATTCGTTCGGAATCAGATTCCGCAAGCTCACGTCATTGACGAGCATGACGAGCCGGATCAGCCCCCTCGCCTCGTCCGGCGTGACGCCCATTGGCACGTCGCCCGTGATCACCGCGATCTCGGCTTCGAGATCGATGCCGTAATCCTCGCTGGCGAGCTTCACCGCCTCGCGCGGTCCGAGGAAAGTGTCGGAGCCGCCCTGGTACATCAGCGGGTCGGTCCAGAAGCTCTCGGGCATCTCGGCGCCCCGCGCCTTACGGACCAGCTCGACATGGTTCACATAGGCCGAGCCGTCGACCCATTGATAGGCGCGCGGCAGCGGCGAGGCGCAGTCGTGCTCATGGAAGCGGAAGGACGGCACCGAGCCGTGCTCCAGGCTCTCGGCGAGATCGGCTAGGCGCGGCGCGCAGCGGCCCCAGTCGTCGAGTGCGCCCTGCAGCGTCGCGACCACGGGGAAGGCGTCGGTCGCACGGGTCAGATCGCCGGAGACGACGACGAGGCGGCCATCCCGGCCGTGCATGAGGGATGCTAGTTTCATCTCTTTTCAATCCTCGCCGAACAGTGATGATGGCAGCAAATCTGTCCCCGGGAGGAAAGTCCATGCAACGCCGTACGTTTTTGAAGACGGGCGCGCTCGCCGCGGCCGCTGCGCCGATCGCGATGCCCGCGATCGCGCAGTCGATGCCCGAAGTGAAATGGCGGCTGACCTCGAGCTTCCCCAAGCAGCTCGACACGATCTACGGCACCGCCCAGCAGTTCGCGAAGTTCATGTCGGACGCGACCGACGGCAAGTTCCAGATCCAGACCTTCTCGGCCGGCGAGATCGTGCCCGGGCTGCAGGCGCTCGACGCCGTCACCGCCGGCACGGTCGAGTGCGCGCATACCCCGACCTATTTCTATGTCGGCAAGGAACCGGCGCTCGGCCTCGGCACCGGCATCCCTTTCGGCCTCAACGCCCGCCAGCAGCATAGCTGGTGGTATTTCGGCGGCGGCGAGCAGATCGTGAACGCAGCGCTCGCCAAGTTCAACGCCTACTCGATCCCCTGCGGCAATTCCGGCTGCCAGATGGGCGGCTTCTTCCGCAAGGAGCTGAAGACGCTCGACGACCTCAAGGGCCTGAAGTTCCGTATCGGCGGCATGGGCGGCGCGGTGCTGGCCAAGCTCGGCGTGGTGCCGACGCAGATCGCGGCCGGCGACGTCTATCCGGCGCTGGAGCGCGGCACGATCGACGCGGCCGAATTCGTCGGCCCCTATGACGACGAGAAGCTCGGCTTCGTGAAGGTCGCGCCCTATTACTACTATCCCGGCTGGTGGGAGGGCGGCGCCATGCTGCATCTCGTCATCAACCAGGAGCAGTGGAGCAAGCTGCCCAAGCATTACCAGGCGATCGTCCAGAACGCCTGCGAGGCGGCGAACAACTGGATGCTGGCGAAGTACGACTTCGTCAATCCGGGCGGCCTGCGCAAGCTGATCGCCCAGGGCGCGCAGCTGAAAGCCTTCCCGCAACCGATCATGGAAGCCTCGCTCAAGGCGGCCGAGGAATACTACGCCGAGACCTCGGCCAAGAGCGAAGCCTTCAAGAAGGGCTATGAGTCGATGGTCGCCTTCCGCGGCGAGAACCTGCTCTGGTGGCAGGTGGCGGAACTCTCCTACGACGCCTTCATGAACCGCCTGCGCAGCCGCTGACGGGCTTCGTTCCCTCCCCGCTCTTTGCGGTGGGGAGGGAATCCGAACGGTGCAGGCCAATCGCCTCACCACGCCTCGCGCTTGTTCGGGTCGAAGCGCTTCTTCAGCCCGCTCCAGCAATCGCTGTAATTGTCCTGCAGCTCCGGCAAGCCGGCAGCATAGCCGGTGACGCGCTGCGGGAACCTGGTCTCGAACATGAAGGCCATGGTGCCGGTGAGCTTCACCGGCTTGAGCTCGCTGGTCGAGGCGTGCTCGAAGGCCTGGGCGTCCGGCCCATGCGACAGCATCATGTTGTGCAGGCTGAAACCGCCGGGAGTGAAGCCCTCGGGCTTGGCGTCGTAGACGCCGTAGATCAGCCCCATGAACTCCGACATGATGTTGCGGTGGTACCAGGGTGGGCGGAAGGTGTTCTCCGCCACCATCCAGCGCTCGGGGAAGATGACGAAGTCGATATTGGCGGTGCCTGCCGTCTCGGAGGGCGCCGTCAGCACGGTGAAGATCGACGGGTCGGGATGGTCGAAGGAGATCGCACCGACCGGCGAATAATGGCGCAGGTCGTATTTGTAGGGCGCATAATTGCCGTGCCAGGCGACGACGTCGAGTGGCGACTGGCCGACCTCCGTCGAGAACAGCTCTCCGCCCCACTTCGCATAGAGGGTCGAGGGCTCCTCGATGTCCTCATAGGCGGCGACGGGGGTCAGGAAGTCGCGCGGATTGGCGAGGCAGTTGGCGCCGATCGGCCCGCGATCGGGCAGCGTGAACGAGCCTCCATAGTTCTCGCAGACATAGGCGCGCGCCGGCCCGCCCATCAATTCGACGCGGAACATGACGCCGCGCGGGATGATGCAGATCTCGCCGGGCTCGATCTCGATGATGCCGAATTCGGTGAAGAAGCGCAGGTTTCCCTCCTGCGCGACGACGAGATACTCGCCATCGGCGTTGAAGACGTATTCGCGCTCCATCGAGGCGGTGACAAAGAGCATGTGCGCCGCCATGCCGGCCTGGGCGTCCGCGTCGCCGGCAGTGGTCAGGGTGCGCAGGCCGGTCAGGAAGGTGAGTTTCTCCTGGGGCACAGGAATCGGGCTCCAACGCAATTGCCCGAGCGAAGGCGGCGTCTCGTCACGGCAGGGCGCGGTGCGCATCAATCCCTTGTCGAGGAGCTTCCAGCGCCCGCCATGCTTGACGCTCGGGCGGATGCGATAGAGCCAGGAGCGCTCGTTCGAGGAGCGCGGCGCAGTGAAGGGCGAGCCGGAAAGCTGCTCGGCATAGAGGCCGTAGGCTGCCTTCTGCGGCGAGTTGCGGCCGATCGGCAACGCGCCAGGCAGGCTCTCGGTCTCGAAGGAATTGCCGAAGCCGGACATGTAGCGGCGGCCGCCTCGCACCTGCTCGCCGAAGCTCGATTGAACGGTGGTCTGCACGTTCATGGCTGGGCCTCCTCCCGATCTTGTCGATCGCCCCGCCAGCCCTTCGGCCGCAAGCCGATCCGATGTCCTAGTCGAGCATCGTATTGCGTCGAAAAACGGTGTCCATTCTTCGATCCGATGCCCGTCCGCTTTGACAGACGCTGCCGTTCGGTAATGATCGGACCGTCGCTGCCGGCGGCCTTCCGTCACTCCAATTAGTTACATGTGCAACTAATGTCAACGAAGCAAAAGCCCGCCCAGGACCGCGCCCTGCATCTCGAGCAGTTCCTGCCCTATCGGCTCAACGTCGTCGGCTTCTTCGCCAGCCGGGCGCTCGGCCGCGTCTACGGCACGCGCTTCGGCATCGGCATCCCGGAATGGCGGGTGATCGCGCAGCTCGGCGAGTTCGGGCAATTGACCTCGCGCGACATCGGCGAGCTCTCGCAGATGCACAAGACCAAGGTCTCGCGTGCCGTCTCCGAGCTCGACAAACGCGGGCTGGTGACGCGCAGCGAGAACCGGGCCGACCGGCGCGAGGCCTTCATCGCCCTCACCGCCGCCGGCCAGCGCGTCTACGCCCAGATCGTGCCGCTGGCGCTCGCCTTCGAGGAGCGCTGGATCGAGGGAATCTCGGCCGAGGAGTTGCGCATCTTCGAGCGCGTCCTGGCTGTGCTGACCGAGCGCGGTCGCCATCTCGCCGGCGCCTACCAGACCGAAGAAGCCTGATCGCGCAAGCGTGATCCAGGGCGCGTGATTTGCCGCTCCGGACGCGATATGCGATGCGCAAGGCCTTCCGGCGACGCTTCGAATCGGCTCTCGCGGGCGATCCGGGGGGCGCCTCCTTAGTTCCGTCGCGTTTCTAGCATGTGCTTTGTCGGTGCGGGCGGCCATTGCCGGCACTGGACGAGTCACAGGGATAGCACTCTGCCTTCGATGATTTTCGCTTCGCTTCGACGCGCACTTGCACCGGCGCTGGCCTTCGCCGCACTGACGGGCGCAGCCGTGGCGCAATCGCCGGCTTGCGACAACTGGCGCGCCGAGCTCTCCAGCCTGCAGGGCCAGCGAGGCGGCGACGCCCGCGCCGCCCAGGCGGCACAGCGCGTCGCCGGCCAGCTGGCGCAGCTCTCCAGCCAGTATCGGGCGATGGGCTGCGATCGCGGCGGCTTCCTGATTTTCGGCGAACAGCCGCCGCCGCAGTGCGGCGGCATCCGCGCCCAGCTCGGAGCGCTGCAGGCGCAGTACGGACAGCTCCAGCAGCAGGCGCAGAGCGGCGGCGTCGAGCAGCGGCGCGCCCAGCTCGCCGCCTTGATCAGCAACAACTGCCGGGCGCAGCCGCGCGGTTTCTTCGAGACGATCTTCGGGATCGAGCCGCGCCGCGGCGAGATCGATTCCACTCTGCCCGAGCTCGATCCCGACGCGCCGCGCGAGGAGCCGACCGAAGGCGGCGGACGCCAGGGCGGCCCCTATACCGTCTGCGTGCGCAGCTGTGACGGCTATTTCTTCCCGCTCGCCAATAGCCCCAGCGGGCGCGAAGGCCAGGACGAGATGTGCCAGTCGCTCTGCCCCGGCACCGAGACGCTGGCTTATGGCATGAGCACCGGCGGCGACATCCAGAATGCGGTGGCGCGCACCAGCGGGCAGCCCTACTCCTCCCTGCCGAACGCCCTGAAATACACCCGCAGCTTCGACGCCGCCTGCACCTGCCGCGCACAGGGCCAGAGCTGGGCCCAGGCGCTGGCGAACGCCGAGCAGATGCTCGACCAGCGCAAGGGCGACATCATCGTCACCGAGCAGCGCTCGCAGGAACTGTCGCGGCCGAAGCCCGAGCAGCCGCAGCGCGGCAAGAAGGGCGCGACGACCGCAGCGGCCGAGGCCAAGCCCGCCGCCCCGGCGCCGACCACGCTCCAGGCCGCTCCCGGCGACGAGCCGGCAGCCGACGCCAACGTCCCGACCGCCAGCACCGAATCCGCCGGCGTCGGCCCGCAGCGGATCGACGGCGAGAGGACGCTGCAGCAGGGCGACGGGCTGAAGCGCGAGAGCAAAAGCGTCACCGGCGAGCGGCGCACGGTGCGGATCGTCGCGCCGAACCTCGCGCCCAATCTCGGTGTCGGTGCGACGACGCGGCCGTGATGGCCTCGGCTCAGGCCGTCAATTTCGCCAGCAGCTGCCCATAGTCATCGAAGATCAGGTCAGGCCCGTGCGCTCGCAGAGACGCGCCGGTGTTGTAGCCGAAGGTCACCGCACCGGAGGCAATGCCAGCTCTCCGTGCCGCATCGATGTCACGGATCTCATCTCCGATCGCGATCGTCCGCCGCCGGTCCACTCCGGCCCGCCGGATGACGGCCTTGAATTTGGCGCTCTTGCCCCAGAGTGACGCACCGCAGCCGAAATGGCTCACGTGACCAGAGGCTCGGCCGAGTGTATGGCGAATGACCGCTTCGCTGTTCGAGCTGGCGATCGCGATCGTGACATCGCTCGCGGCCAAGCGCGCGAGCATCGACTCAGCCCCCGGAAAGAGCGCCACCGCATCCCCGGCTTCGGCGCTCAGCTTGCGCATGTGCATCGCGATTGCCGGCATCTTCCACATGGGAACGCCAAGGCGGGCAATGATCTGGAGCGAATCGAGCTCGCGAAGCTCGTCGACTTCGCCCTCGGCGACCTCGCGGAAGCCAAATCGCCGTGCAGTCTGGTTGAGTACCGAGCAGAACCACGGAAAGCTGTCGGCCAGCGTTCCGTCATAGTCGAAAATCACAAAGGAGAACGTAGGCATCATGGTGACCGGTCCATGGGCTCGGCTGATTGCCGCAGCCTCACGGACGGGTCAATACGAGTACCGCACCCGGCCCCAGCGCGGCCGCGTGAACATGCGGATAAAGCCCTCGTCATGCATTGGAAGCAATTCCGTTCAATTCTTCCGTTGCTGACTCGCAGGGAACGCAAGGCGTAGATCATAGTTCTGCTGCCGGCGCCCGCTGATGCTCGCGCCGCCTTGAAAATGCGGAGCCAGCCATGTCGGACCCAGCAATCGCCACGCCTGCCCCTCATGGCATGGATGTCGCCGATACGGCGCGACGCCTGAAGGCGATCTTCATCGGCTCGGTCGGCAATCTGGTCGAGTGGTACGATTTCTACGCCTACACCGCCTTCGCGCTCTATTTCGCCCCCAAGTTCTTCCCCTCCAGCGATCCGGTGGTGCAGCAGCTCAATGCGGCGACGCTGTTCGCCGCCGGCTTCATCGTGCGCCCGATCGGCGGCTGGCTGTTCGGCCATCTCGCCGACCGGTATGGGCGGCGGCTGTCACTGACCGTCTCAGTGCTGATGATGTGCTTCGGCTCGCTGATCATCGCGCTGACGCCGACCTACGAGACAATCGGCTTCGCTGCGCCGGTGCTGCTGGCGCTGGCGCGGATCATCGAGGGCCTCAGCCTGGGGGGCGAATACGGGGCGAGCGCGACCTATCTGACCGAGATCGCCCACCCCGACCATCGCGGCTTCTATTCGAGCTTCCAATACGTGACGCTGATCGGCGGGCAGCTCACCGCGATCCTGGTGCTTCTTCTCCTGCAGAACGTCTTCCTGACGCATGAGCAGCTGGTCGACTGGGGCTGGCGCATTCCCTTCGTCATCGGCGCGCTGCTGGCGGTCACCGCCATGTTCATGCGCCGGCACATGCATGAGACGGAGGCTTTCACCGAGGCCAGCAAGACCAAGAAGAAGGAAAGCTCGCTGCGCGGGCTGCTAAAATATCCGCGCGAGGTCGCGATCGTGGTCGGGCTGACGGCCGGCGGCACCGCCGCCTTCTACACCTTCACCACCTACATGCAGACCTTCGTGAAGCAGACGGTGGGCCTCTCCGACATCACCACCACCTATGTGATCGCCGGCTCGCTAATCTTCGCCTCGATCCTGCAGCCGCTCTATGGCTGGCTGTCCGACCGGATCGGACGCAAACCGCTGCTGATCTTCTTCGGCCTCGCCGGGACCTTGCTGACCGTGCCGATCCTGACGACGCTGGCGCAGACCAAGTCGCCCTTCGTCGCTTTCCTGCTGATCTCCGGCGCCTGGCTCTTCGTCGCCGGCTACACCTCGATCAACGCGGTGGTGAAGGCGGAACTGTTCCCGACCTCGATCCGCGCCACTGGCGTCGCCGTGCCTTATGCGCTGACCGTATCGATCTTCGGCGGCACCGCCCCGGCAATCGCGCTGTTCTTCAAGCAGCAGGGCCATGAGCAGTGGTTCTACTACTACCTCTCGGCGGTGATCTTCATCTCGCTCCTGGTCTATTCGACCATGCGCGACACCAAGCACGAGTCGGCGATGCACCGGCACGAGTGAGCCTGAGACGGCGCCTTTCGCGCCGATAGCGGCGCAATACTGCGGCAACGCCTCGTCCCCAACCTCGCCGGCACAGATATCAGCGGCGAGGTCGACAAGCGTGACAAGCTATTTGCTGGCTGCCCATCCGCGCTGCGCCGCATGGCGCCCGGCGCTCGTTCGCCATAGGGGGCCGTGCCTATCACTGTCTCTGGCGCTGGCGGCGGCCGGCTGCGCTTCCGTCCCACCCAAGCAGGCCGGCACGCTGACGAGCTATGGCAAGCTCGGCGAGGAGAAGGGCAAGCTGTCGAAATCCCGAAGCTATGTCGACGGCCTCGCCCTCGTCGGTGCGAAGACCGCCCGGATCGTGCCGACGAGCTTCTCGGCGAGCGCCCGCCAGCTCGTGAAGACGCAGCCTGAGCGCACCCTGGTCAGCAATGCGCTCGATCGGGAGCTCTGCATCGCGCTCAGCGACAGATACGAGATGGTGCCCCTGACCCAGCCCGCCGACCTGACCGTCCGGGCAGTGATCACCGACATCGTGCTAACCGACAAGACGATGGCGGGCGTCTCCACCGCTGTGACCCTGGGAAGCGGCTTCGCCCTGCCGGTCAGCATTCCGCGGCTTCCCGTCGGGCTTGGTGGATTGTCGGTCGAGGCCGAGGCGGTCGATCGCAGGGGGACGCAGCGCGCGGCGATGGTCTGGGGGCGCGGCGCCAATTCGATCCAGAACACGCCGTTGGCCTCCGAAGTCGCAGACGCCTACAGCCTGGCCGCGAAATTCGGCAGCGAGTTCTCGCAGATCCTGGTGAAGGGCGAAGAGCAGGATGGGATCGACCTCTCTTTGCCCTCCCGACAGAGCGTCAAATCTTGGTTCGGCGGCGAGCACAAATACGCGGCCTGCGAAGCCTATGGCCGGGCGCCGGGGCTGAAGGGCGTCATCGCAGGCAAGTTCGGCGCGCCGCCCGAATGGACCGACCGGCAGGAGCCCGGACCCGTGCCCGATTCCGCCCGCGATACGCCGGCTCAGGCGGGGCAACGACCTCTGCGGCAAGGCCCCATACGTTAACAGCATCTTAACCGGACAGCGGCTGATCTGGTGCGAGTTCTTCGCGAGGCCGGCCAATGGAAATGTCCACACCCGATGCCGTGCGCGAGCAGAATCGGCTCGATGCGCTCGCCCGCTACGACATCCTCGACACGCCTCGCGAGGAGGCCTTCGACCGGATCACGCGGCTGGTCTGCCGGATCCTGAAGGTGCCGATGTCGACGGTGACCTTTCTCGACGGCCACCGGCAATGGTTCAAGGCCTATGACGGCGTCGCGAACAACGGGGATTCTCGCCGCGTCGCGTTCTGCGACCAAACCATCCGCGAGAACGCCCCGCTGATCGTGACGGATGCAAGCACCGATCCGCGCTTCGCCAGCAACCCGCTGGTAACCGGCGCGCCCCATTTGCGCTTCTATGCCGGCATTCCGCTGCGCAGCCCCGATGGCCAGAACATCGGCACGCTCTGCGCCTTGGGGCCGACGCCGCGCGCGATCGATCCCAGCGAGATCGCGATCCTCTCCGATCTCGCCTCGATCGTGATGAACGAGCTCGAATTGCGGCTTCTCGCCTCCACGGACGGGCTGACGGGCGCCCTCGCCCGGCGCGCCTTCCGCGAGGAGGCTGCTCGTGCCCTGTCACTGGCCCAGCGCCATCGCCATGAGGTCAGCTGCATCGCCTTCGATCTCGATCACTTCAAGACGATCAACGACACGCATGGCCATGCCGCCGGCGACGCGGTCCTCGCCGGCACAGCTGCGACCTGCCGGAGCCTGCTGCGCCAGAGCGATCTGCTCGGCCGCGTCGGCGGCGAGGAGTTCGCGGTGCTGCTGCCGCATACCGGCCGCGAGGCGGCGCTCGGCGTCGCCGACAAGCTGCGGGAAGCCATCGCCGCCCAGAGCTTCGACGGCAAGGACGGGCCGTTCACGGCGACGGCCAGCTTCGGGATCGCCGCGGCCGCGCCCAGCGGCGACATCGACGCCCTGCTGCGCGCCGCGGACGAAGCCCTCTACGCCGCGAAGGAAACCGGCCGCAATCGCTGCGTCGTCAACCAGACCGGTCTTTCGGCCGGCGCTGCACTGGGGCGGCGGGTGCTGAAGGCCGGGAGCATCGTCTTCAACGGCGGCAAGTCGGTGATCGACTGCACGGTGCGGCGTCTCTCCGAACAGGGCGCGAGCCTCGCCGTGACCAGCACCGCCGGCGTGCCGGAGCGCTTCAAGCTCGCGATCGAGGCCGACGCCTTCTCCCGCACCTGCCAGGTCGCGCGCAAGGCCGGGACGGAGGTCGACGTGCAGTTCGCCGCCTGAGGTTATCCGCCGTCCTGACCTCCCCGCGCCCCGCATTCCCCCTATTCGCCGGCCGCGCAGTGACAGCCGGTCATCCGCGCTGTTACGCTATATCCATCTCAACATAGCGATCGCGGCATGGCGGGTCGGTGACCGCCCGCATGCGGCGCGGTCGTTCGCAGCCTGCGAGGAGAAGCCGATGTCCCATGCCCTGCAATTCTACATCGACGGAGCCTGGGTCGATCCCGCCGGCGGGCTGAAGACGCTCGACGTGATCGATCCCTCGACGGAGGAGGCGTTCGCCCAGATCGCGCTCGGCAGCCAGGCGGATGTCGACCGGGCCGTGGCGGCAGCGCGCGCCGCTTTCCCGGCCTTCGCCGCCACCTCCAAGGAAGAGCGCCTGGCGCTGATGCGCCGCCTGCTCGAAGCCTACAAGGCCCGCTACGCCGAGGTCGCCGACACCTTGTCGCGCGAGATGGGTGCGCCGAAGGAGCTGGCCCATCGCGCGCAGGCCGGCATGGGCACGGCCCATCTCGCCAAGATGATCGAGACGCTGGAGAACTTCGAGTTCGAGGAGTTGCGCGGCTCGACCCTGATCTCGAAGGAGGCGATCGGCGTCGTCGGCATGATCACGCCGTGGAATTGGCCGATCAATCAGATCATGTGCAAGGTCGCGCCCGCGCTCGCCGCCGGCTGCACCATGGTGCTGAAGCCCTCCGAGATCGCGCCGCTCAACGCCATCATCTTCGCCGAGGCGATGCATGAGGCCGGTGTGCCGAAGGGCGTGTTCAACCTCGTCAACGGCGATGGGCCGACAGTCGGCGAGGCGATCGCCCGGCATCCCGGCGTCGACATGGTCTCCTTCACCGGCTCGACCCGCGCCGGCGTCCTCGTCGCCAAGGCGGCGGCCGATACGGTCAAGCGCGTGCATCAGGAGCTCGGCGGCAAATCGGCCAACATCCTGCTCGACGACGTCGACCTGAAGCGGGCGGTGAAGCTCGGCGTCGAGAGCGTGATGCGCAATTCCGGCCAGTCCTGCAACGCGCCGACCCGGATGTTCGTGCCGGCCCAGTTGCACGAGGATGCGCTCGCCATCGCCAGGGAGACAGCCGAGCCACTCAAGGTCGGTGCGCCGTCGGCGGAGAGCGTCTTCCTCGGTCCGGTCGTCAGCGAGGTCCAGTACGACAAGATCCAGCGCCTGATCGAGAGCGGCATCAAGGAAGGCGCGACGCTGGTCACCGGCGGGCCAGGCAGGCCGGAAGACCTCAATCGCGGTTATTATGTGCGCCCGACCGTCTTCGGCGGCGTCACCGACGAGATGACGATCGCCAGGGAAGAGATCTTCGGCCCGGTGCTCTCGATCCTGCCCTATGAGAGCGAGGCGGAAGTGATCGCGCGGGCGAACGACACGCCCTATGGCCTCGCCTCCTACATCCAGTCCGGCTCGCTGGAACGGGCGCGCAAGGTCGCGGCGCAGATGCGCTCGGGCAATGTCTACATCAACTACCCGGCCTGGGACGCCAGCGCGCCCTTCGGCGGCTACAAGCAGTCCGGCAACGGCCGCGAATACGCCGATTTCGGCCTCGAGGAGTTCCTGGAGATCAAGGGCACGGTCGGCTACGCCGCGGCCTGATCTCATCGTTCAAAGCGCGCGCCGCCGGTCATCCCGGCG
>Ga0209130_1000115_pt1 | contig 129623 bp, 127 predicted proteins | sample AraplaMF_Cvi_mLB_FD_184264 | JGI IMG/M metagenome (GOLD analysis project Ga0209130, IMG submission 184264) | Arabidopsis root microbial communities from the University of North Carolina, USA - plate scrape MF_Cvi_mLB (SPAdes) (version 2) | ecosystem: Host-associated > Plants > Roots >... | reverse complement strand
GTGGTGATTGCTCGGCGCGAGCAGGCCCTGTCCCGACTTGATGCTGCGGAATGATCCCCTGACCGAGCTCTCAAAGCTAAAGCCGAAGGAGTGCTCCCCACCCGCCCCGATCTGATCTTGCAACCGGGTCAGCCGGTCAGATCGGGGCTGGTCGCTGTGCAGTAGGGCAGCTCAAGTGACATTTCTACTTTGCGCCAAAGCGGACAGTTCAACCTGGCCGCCACATTGCCACTATTGCCCCTTTTAGGGGGTTGATAAGTTCGAATTTCGACGGTAATGATCCCATCAAAGGGGTCGACAATGAAACGAACGCTGCAGATCCACTTCGACGGCGAATGGCACGACGCGGCAGCTCTTGAGCTGAACGACGACGATGCCGGCTACGTCGGTAGTTCGGTCGTCGACTACGATCTCGACTACTTTCTCGCCACGGCCGCGCAGGGTTTCGCCGCGGGTCAGACGGTCTGCGATCACCGCGCATTGTCTGTTCGCTATCCGATTGACCTTGAAAATCGGTACAGCCGTCACTGGCCAGCTTTCCTCCTGGATCTCATGCCACAAGGCCATGCACGGCGAAAGTTGGCTGAGCATATGGGGCTCGACGAAGTGGCTCGTTCATCGGATCTATCTTTGCTCCTCCGAGCCGCAACGGGCGGAATTGGCAACATCCGCATCAAGGAAGCGGCAGAGGCGGAGTCCGCTCGATTGAGCGGCTTGCAGCGCCAGGGCGTAACGGAGGCGGATATCCTCGGGCGATCGGACCGCTTCATGGAAGTTGCCGACCGTTTCGCAATGTTGGCTTCCGGTTCTAGTGGACTGCAGGGTGAGTGGCCAAAAGTGTCAATGACCCAGGCGAAGAACGGGCTCTTTTATCCCGACAGCATCGTGACCGACGACGAGGCCCTACGGCACGTCATCGTCAAGCTTGTTCGTGGCCCTGAAGCAGTTGACCGCACCATACTTGAAGGCGAAGCGATCTATTCGCGCATTGCCTTGGAACTTGGTCTCAAAGTCAAAGAACCGTCGATTTACGCTGACGGTGTGCTGATCATCCCTCGCTTTGACCGGAGCCTTAGCGCGAATGGGGAGACGATCCGGCTCGGACAGGAAAGCCTCGTTTCGGCGCTCGGTGTTGCAGAGTTCGGTCACATCGGCACACATGAGGCCTACATCGAGCTACTGAAACGACATTCCGATGACCCGATTGCCGACATTGCAGAATATTTGAAACGCGATATCGCCAACCTCGCGCTCGGCAATCCCGATAATCACGGTCGTAACTCCGCGTTGAGCAAGTACCCCAACGGAATGATCCGACTGTCACCACTCTTTGACTTTGCTCCCATGCGGTTGGCGAAAGAGGGTGTTGTGCGATCTACCCGTTGGGCCTCCATGCGTGACGGCGGCCTGGACCATTCTCCTGACTGGAAACGGATTTGTGCTGAGGTCTGGCCGGACCGCGATGTTCAGACGAAGCTGATGTCAGAGCTGCAGGCTTTCGCACAGCGCCTCAGACTGGTGCCGAGCCATGCGAAAAAGTTGGGAGCGCCGGACGTCATCATCGAACGAGCCATGATGCGCTGCAGCGAGATCGCTGACGGTGTTGATGACGCGTTCTCTAAACCGGAAGGAGCCTGATCAAAGTGGCACGGTGGAAAAAGCCGACGAAAGAGCAGGTTTCGGTGATGCGCCAGGATCTTGCAGAACAGGCGCGACGCGGCGGCTTGCATTTGCCGGATGCTGTGGTGGATATGCGCAAAAGCATAGGCCTCACGCAGCAGGAGTTTGCCAACACCCTCGGCCTTACTCGTAGACAGGTCGCGGAAATCGAAGCGGGCACTGCTAACCCGACATTGGAGACGTTGGACAAGATTGGCCGGCTGTTTGGCTTCGCAGTGGGTTTCGTGCCGAAGCGACGGCAGGATCCTTAATCAAAGTTCTCGCTCGACGTGTTGCATCCGTTCTGGAGGTTACCGGATCGGTTGGCCGAGATCCTGTGCAAACGCGAGCAGCGCTATGTCTGAAGCTCAACGGCGATTGGCGTCAGCAGGCTGATGGCATGAACTCCGATGCGCTGAGGGCCCAGGCCCCCAGCGCGAGCGTAAACTCTCTGCTCCAAATCAGAGTGAGAGCTTGCAATCAGCCACGCAGGTGACCAGGGGCAGACTCCAGGCTAATTTCTGCACACGATCAACAGACTGCAGGCTGATGCGTTAATTGATAAAATCATACTGTAGCGTGAATAGTGCATGTTGATAATCAGCCTGCATGCTGATAAAAGTTGTTGTACGATCAGCTCACAGTCTGAAGAACGTGGATGAAAAGCGATAGTCGCAAAAGGGGGCGCCTGCGCCTCGATGAAAGACTTCGGCTGCTCCAACCAATCGATCGGTTCAAGGCGCCGCCGAAAGGATGGGTGCGTGCACTGCGTGACGCGCTCGGGATGACGGGTGCCCAGCTCGGCGCGCGCATTGGGGTGCGACCCCAAACCGTAGAAGCCATAGAGAAGTCGGAAGCCGCAGGCACGATCCAACTCAAAACCTTGCGTCGCGCAGCTGAGGCGCTGGATTGCACGCTCGTTTACGCACTTGTTCCCAACAGTTCACTGGAGGCTCTCATCGAGGCGCGCGCAAGGAAGATCGCGACGCGGGAGCTTCACCGCGTCGCGCACACGATGCGGCTCGAAGCTCAGGGCACGGACGAAGCTGACTTCGAATCCCGTGTCCAGGCATACATTCGCGACAGGCTCTCCGAACGCGACCTCTGGAACGAGACATGACGGACCTGTTTCAGGAGCCTGAGGACGCAACGCCCCTTGAACCAAATGAGCGCGAGGGGCTCCTTCAGACATGGATCACGCACCGTCGTGATCTCAACGAGGCAGAGCGGGAGAACATTGTCGAAGGTGCGGCCTGGGCGCGTGGTCGTCGACGCGTATCGCTTGAGCGACTGCTCAGCGAGGATTTCATGCGAACACTGCACAAGCGGATGCTTGGCGACGTCTGGGAATGGGCCGGCGTCTTCCGAACGACGGAGCGCAACATCGGCGTCCAACCCCACCGCATCGGAATGGAGCTGGCGGGCCTATTAAGCGACGTCCACTATTGGATTGGGCATCAGACATTTCCGGCGGATGAGATTGCGATCAGGTTTCACCATCGCCTGGTTGCCATCCATCCATTTCCCAACGGAAATGGTCGTCACGCTCGCTTGGTAGCCGATCTTCTGATCGAGCGCCTTGGCGGCGAACATTTCAGCTGGGGTGGCGGGACGCTGGCCGATGTCGGCGAGCTTCGCACCCGTTACATGGCGGCACTTCGTGCAGCCGACAACCATGATATCGCACCGCTGCTGCTATTCGCGCGCACCTGACAAATGTCGCCACTGGTCATGGGTAGGGCTTGGGCCCTAGCCGACATAGATTGCGGAAATCGAAGCGGGCACTGCCAATCACCGGAGACACCGGAGAGGATCGGCCGGCTGTTCCTGGTTCACGCCCAGTGCGTTGTCGGAAAACCCAAATACTGCCGTCGGCGGCATCTTCCAGCATGCCGTTCGTCTAATTTAAAGTGATGTGGCGTCCAATTTTGAACCAAAGAACACCAATGCGGCAGATGCCTTTGCAACACCCGTGCTCAAAGTAGCCTACCGGAACGCTTCGGACGGGGGCAGTCGGTCCCGCTTCCCTTCGGGCCACTATGTTGAAGCTCCTGCGGCGGCCCTTTTTCCGCCTTCGCGTAACGCGAATTCCCGCTTTCCCGCGAGGACGCGGCGCTATGCTGAAAGCTCCGATACGCTTCTTTGTGAAATGACCGAGCCTATCGGATCGGTTGAAGGGGGCCGAGGGACTTTGCCCCTTCTCTCCCCCAAACAGTCTTCCGCCCACCTTCCTTCGCTGCGCTTCCGTGCAGGCGGTTCCCCGCGAAGACTGCTTTCCCCCTCCGTCCCCACCGCTCGCGCGGCCCCGGGAAGCAGGACGCGGCCCTGCTTCGCGGTCCAAGGGAAAAGGAGATCTAAGTATGAGCATCTACGCCAAAACCGCCCGTTTCGACACGGGTCGCGCGCTCTCCGAGGATGAGATGCGCACCATTGCGCCTTCGATATTCGCGACTTCGGCACACGAAAGCCGCTCCGAGCGCTTCATGCCAATCCCGACAATCGAAATCCTGCGTGGGCTGATGAAGGAGGGCTTCGCGCCGGTCGGAGCGCGCCAGTCAGTCAGCCGCACGGAAGGAAAGGCCAACTTTACCAAGCACCTTATCCGTCTTCGTCGCCTCGATGACGGAAATGTCTACAAAGTGGGTGACACCGTCTGCGAAATTCTCCTCAAAAACGCAAATGATGGAACGAGTGCCTATGAGTTGCTCGCGGGGCTATTCCGAGTTTGCTGCCTCAATTCACTCGTGGCCCAGACCGGAACGATTGACGCGATCAAAGTCCGGCACTCCGGAGATGTTCAAGGCAAGGTGATCGAAGGAACCTATCGCGTGCTCGCGGAGGCCGAACGAGCTCTGGCAGCGCCCCAAGACTGGTCGAGCTTCACAATGGGGCGGGATGCAAAGGAGGTGTTGGCGGAGGCGGCGCATCTGCTTCGCTTTGGTGACGCGGGCGGCGCCGTGACGACACCGATCAAGCCAGAACAACTGCTTGCGCCCCGTCGCCAGGAGGACCGCGCTGATGACCTTTGGACCGTGTGGAATGTCGTTCAAGAAAACAGCATCAAAGGTGGGTTGCGCGGTGTGGGCCGCGACGAAGCCGGCAGGCCGCGCAGATCAACGTCGCGCCCGATCAATGGCATCGATCAGGATATCAAGCTCAACAAGGCACTTTGGCTTGTAGGGGAACGCATGGCCAGTTTGCTGCGCAATCGATGATGGTTTCGATCGCCTCGCGTCCAGAACAGTCTGGATGCGAGGCGATCTTCGACGGCAAGTTCTTTTCCGGTTGGATTGCGTCAGATCCGGCACAAATCGGGATGGGCAAAGCACGCCTCCCAGCTGACGGATTGAGGGGCGCCCCAAAGCCCCGCCCCTCAAACACCCCTGCCCGCCCGAAAATTTATCCACATCCGTGCAAGCCGATGGTAATCGTCGCGTCGCGCGAAAACGGTTTTTCTTTCATTGCAGTAGGGTTTGCCTATCTTGTGGACGACCGGTGGAAAGACGGGGGATATTTAGTGCGTCCCCGCCGCAATCTTGTGCCCGCCCCAAGTTGACCTAGAGTGTTTGAGCGGTCGATCGAAACCGCGAGTGTAGCAACTATCAGATTGGGGCTGGCGTCGTCGCCGGCCCCTTTCCAACTTCTACATTCGGTTCGAACAACGATGCGACCGGCGTTGGGTTAACGTTGCTCGCCGACCTTAGCCGGAGCAGCCGCCTCCTGTCCGGTCCGTGTCGTTTCAAGCAGCTCGTCGCTCGCCCTGAGATCTAACTTTCCCCAGATCGACGTTTTCCGCGTGCCGGACTTCGGATTGCGCGACTGTTTAATCTCGACGATGAATGACGTTGTCTGCTGGCGCATGGTTCCCCCAGGTGACGAATCCCAATCGAACGATCGTGCGCTAGCCCATTGGCAACTCTGCCTTGATCGAGGATGGAGATGCGGTGCGAGCGGGCCGGTACAGATACGAAGTCCGCAGGATGGTCCTGTTTCACCTACCTTGCCAGGGCAATGTTCTCTCTTGCTGCGGCAGCGTCCTGCGCGGGCTCGATGGGCGTGTCTGACCGGAAAGCGGCTGGAGCCTCGATCGTCCTCCCGCAACGGCATCCGCAGTTTTCTTACCCCTGGCGGCTCAAGCCGCCATTCCTCGCCATCGAACAAAACTGCTCCTTGCCGCCCTCCATTTCATTTTGGCCCTATGGGTGCGGTCCGATCGTCCCCGGTCCTTTCGACAGCCATCGGGGCCGCGAAGGGCGCGGCCCGAAACACGAGAAAGGAACTTCGAGATGGCAACCATTGGCACTTTCACCTCCACCGACAACGGCTTCAACGGGTCGATCCGTACGCTGACCCTCAACGTCAAGGCTCGCATCGCACGGATCGAACACCCCTCCGACAAAGGTCCTCACTTCCGCATCTATGCCGGCAACGTCGAATTCGGTGCGGCCTGGCAGAAGAGCTCCGAACAGACTGGCCGCGACTACCTCTCGGTCAAGCTCGACGACCCGAGCTTCCCCGCTCCAATCTACGCGACGCTTGCGGAAGTCGAAGGCGAAGACGGCTACCAGCTGATCTGGTCTCGCTCCAACAGGGACTGAGGCAACTGGGCCCCGCCTCCAGGCGGGGCCACCTCTTGTGGTTCGCCCAAGCGATTACGACCACCGTTCGCGGCCGCATCGGTTCTCACTGCGTTCGGCGGACTTCGTCGTCACTTCGAGGGGCGTTTTACCGCTGGCCGATATCCCCGGGTGCGCTTCTTCCTGAGAACGTCGAGAAACAACGCGACCGCCTCTTGCTCGTTGTCGAAATGATGGACCATCGATTGGCCTCTTTGACCGATCCTTCCCCAGCGCCGCGTCAGGCAGGCCTCTCCAAATAGCGTCCGATCGATCGACAGCGCATAGAACCGGGCCATGTTCCTGTTTGCGTCGGTTCGTTCGACATATAGATGGTAGGGCTGACTGAGCATGGGAGTACCATCGCCGATGCCCGGATTCCCGTCCAACGAGTGTTTTGAATCGATCCGGCCTGATCGATTCATGATTGTGATGGATCGTCGGGAAAAATCAGGTGGTTGTCGGCGGAGTGCGAAATCTGTTTTGCTTGACGCAGCCTCGCATGTCGGCGCGCCTGAACCATATGGCGCGACCGCATCTCAAAGGCGCGTTTCCCGCCGTAAACACGATCTGCTCGTCAGCGCGCATTCGCAGCACTTCGTCCGGTTGGATGAGCGGCCGCGCCGCAATCTGCTTCGAGCGCGTACGTGACGACCCCCGCGATTGGAAACTGCGGCTCAGCTGATCGACTTCGACGGTCGTCGCGCCGCAGCGCCTTGAAACGTACTCGGCCGTTTCAGGATCGTTGATGGCGGCAAACGAGATCCAGCTCGCACTCTCGAACCATTTGCTCGTGGCGTCGCGGCCGCCGAAGGTCTCGCGCATCTGGCCGATCGACTGAAAGATCAGCGTGAGTGATATCCCGTACTTGCGGCCGGTGTCGCGTGCCGTCTCAAGAATGCGCAGGTAACCGAGGCGGGCCACCTCGTCGAGGAGGAACAGAGCCAGATCGTCGCCGAAGCGATTGCGATTGTAAATCGCGTTCACGAAGGATCCGATGATGACGCGAGCAAGGCCTGGATGCATTTCCAGTGTCTTCAGATCGATATTGATGAAGACGTCCAGCGATCCGTTCAAGAGCTGTTCCGTCGAAAAACTCTTAGCTGAGACCAGGCCTGCATAGTTCTCATAGGAGAGCCAATGGGTTTCCTTTACCGCGTTGGCGTAGACGCCGGAAAAGGTCTCCGGTGTCATGTTGACGAATGCAGCGACGTTTTCTCTCACGAAGTCCGAGCTCGAGTTCGCGTGAATTGCCTGCAGACGTTCACGCAGCTTCGGTTCCGGCTCTGCGAGATTCTTGCGAACTTGCCTCAGCGTCTGGTCTTCCTTGCGTGTGTGACCGGAGAGGCAAACATCCGCAATCAGTGCGGTCAGCAACTGCAGCCCGGACGCCCTGAAGAAATCGTCGCGCACCCCGATCGCGCGACCGCTGTCGCTCATGGTCCAGGAGGCAACCGCGGCGATATCCTCCTCCTTGGTTCCGCCATAGCGGCCGATCCAGTCGAGTGCATTGAACCCCGCCTTGGGTTTCTTCGGGTCGAGTGTCCGAACGTCCCGGCCGGCGGCTTTGCGATGATCGACCACCATTGGCGCCACTTCATTGGAAGGGTCGAGGACGACGAGCGTGCTTCCCCATTTGAGCGCTGTCGGTACCGTTACCGAGGTGGTCTTGAAGCCGCCTGAACCAGCAAAGACGAGACCGTGCGACGAGCCGAAAGAGCCATCGAAGCACAAAAGCTGCGACCGACCGGCCGCACCCCAGGTCTCAGGCTTGTCTGCTCTAAACGCCACGGCCGCGACGCTGTCTTCATCGACCCGGTAGCCCTCGCCAATCACGATCCCCGCCGCTTCCGGAAAGAGCCTTTTTGCATGCGAAAGCTTCATCCAGTTGGCTTCACCATAGATCGCACGCCTGCCGAAAACGCGCTTCGGCTTGGCACTTGCGAAGGCGGCGTTTCCCATCATCGCGACCCGCAATCCGAAGCCTGACGATACAAGTGTTGCGACCGCGCCGATAAGCGCCGACGGTTCAACGGGCATCTTCTGGGGCAGCAAAGGCGGGAATGGGTCTTTGCCGATGGTCTGATGGTACCCGTCGATGAGCGCGAGCACGCAAGAAACCAGCCCTCCCCCGAATGCGCCCCATCCCGCGAAGCGGATGTTGGCGGATCCAGCGGCGGCAAACAGGAAGACGATGCCGGTGATCGCCGCTAGAACATAGGGCAACGCGGCACCTGCTCGGGCGAATAGCGCGCGCTGAGGTTCCGTCCTGCCGAACTCCACGAGCCAGTTCTCCGCCCCTGTCGTGGCGATTGAGGTCAGCACCATCAGAATGACAGGCGCCACCGCGAGCGCGATCCTACCCCCGCCCATTGCGAAAGGCCTCCGCGCCGATTGCTGTCAGGCGTGGACGCTCGCCTTCGTCGCGCTGCAGCCGCTCGCCAAGTTCGATCAATGCGCCGAGCAGCAGTGCGCGCGTCTCGTAACGCAAGCCCGCTTTGATGATGAGGCCGCCCAGTTCGATCTTTTCCCGGGCATCTTTTCGCCGGGCATCGGATTTGATCGCGCGTGCCATCCGCTCAAGCCCCGTCAGTGCGGCTCTCAGCCGCGCCAGCGTCGAGCGGCGGGGTCGCCTTGTTTCTTGCTGCCGTTGTTGCCCCGTTGTCGCGAAAGCGTGCCGCCAGTTTCTCGAAGGCGGCCTGGAGATCGGTCTCGTCGAGCTCGATCTCTCCGAGGCCCGCCTTCAAGGCAATACGACCGATCCGTTCGGCTTCGCGGGTTTCGGCCTGTCGCAATTGTTCCTGGAGTTTTGCGATCTCCTCTCGAATTCTCGAAGAAGGCTTTTTCATTCCGATTGTCCTTTCGTGCCGTGTTTCGAACGGCACGAGATTTCCCTGGATGGGTCGGCCCATCCAGGGACAAAACTGTCCGTTGGCACCGCCAACGCCTTTGACGATTATCCCGGCCGTTCCGAAGGAGCGGCATCCAAGGGCGCAATTATACGTCGCTGGCGCGACGTCCTGATTTGCGATCTCGGCAATCTTATCCCTCCTCTCGAAACGCGTTGATTTCGCTTGCGATCAGGAGTGTCTGTCGAAATGGCCGTCCCTCATTTCTCCGTCAGCATCGTCGCCCGCGGCGCGGGCCGCAGCGCCGTGATGTCGGCCGCCTATCGCCACTGCGCGAAGATGGACTTCGAACGCGAGGCCCGCGCTGTCGATTATCGCGCCAAGCAAGGGCTGCTGCATGAAGAGTTCGTGGTACCCGCAGATGCGCCAGCCTGGCTTTCCTCCTTGATCGCCGATCGCTCTGTGTCAGGCGCATCGGAGGCCTTCTGGAACAGGGTCGAAGTGTTCGAAAAGCGCTCCGATGCTCAGCTGGCCAAGGATGTCACGATCGCCTTGCCGATCGAACTTACAGCGGAGCAGAACATCGCACTTATGCGCGAATTCGTCGCGAGCCACATCCTTTCCAGAGGCATGGTCGCTGATTGGGTTTATCATGATGCATCAGGCAACCCGCATGTTCACCTGATGACGACGCTGCGGCCGCTTACGGCCGAAGGGTTCGGAGCCAAGAAGGTACAGGTGTTGTCGCCGGACGGCCGGCCTTTGCGCAACGATGCCGGTAAAATTGTCTATGAACTGTGGGCCGGCGGCGCCGACGATTTCAACGTCTTTCGAGACGGTTGGTTCGAGTGCCAGAACAGGCATCTGGCACTTGCGGGCCTCGACATCCGCGTGGACGGGCGTTCCTACAATAGTCAAGGGATCGAGGCGGAGCCGACGATCCATGTCGGCGTCGGCGCCAAGGCGATCGAGCGGAAGTCAGCCGCATCGGAAAAGCAGCTTTTGCTGGACCGCCTCGAACTTCAGGAGGTTCGACGCCGAGAAAATGCGGGTCGCATCGTGCGCCGCCCGGAGATCGTCCTTGAAATGATCGCCCGCGAAAAGAGCGTCTTCGATGAGCGGGACGTCGCCAAGATACTTCATCGCTACATCGACGATGCGGGGCTCTTCCGATCGTTGGTGTCGCGCATCCTGCAAGACCCTCGAGCTTTGCGCCTGACCGGGGAGCGTATCGACTTTGAGACGGGGGTGCGTACCCCGGAACGGTACACGACCAGGGAGCTTATCCGGCTCGAAGCGGAGATGGTGAACCGCGCTTCCTGGCTTGCAAGGCGAGCGTCGCATGGCGTGCGGCGCGGGGTTCTGGATACGGCTTTTTATCGCAGCCCTGAACTTTCTGATGAGCAGAAGGCAGCGATCGAACGTCTGACCGAAAATGCCTCTCTTGCTGCAGTCGTTGGCCGCGCCGGCGCCGGCAAGACAACAATGATGAAAGCCGCTCGCGAGGTCTGGCAGGCGGCGGGGTATCGCGTTGTCGGCGGGGCTCTCGCTGGCAAGGCGGCCGAGGGACTGGAGAAGGAGGCGGGCATCGCCTCGCGCACGCTTTCGTCGTGGGAGCGGCGTTGGGCACAAGGTATCGACCGTCTCGACGACAGAACAGTGTTTGTCCTCGACGAGGCCGGCATGGTCTCGTCGAGGCAAATGGCGTACTTCGTCGAAGTCATCGTGAAGACCGGCGCGAAACTTGTTCTCGTCGGCGATCCCGAACAGCTTCAGCCGATCGAGGCCGGTGCCGCATTTCGCGCGATCGTCGACCGGGTCGGCTATGCCGAACTCCAAACCATCTATCGCCAGCGCACACCGTGGATGCGCAGCGCTTCGCTCGATCTGGCGCGGGGCAGGATTGGCGAGGCGGTGGATGCGTATCGCGCCAATCGCAAGATAATCAGTGCGGAGCTCAAATCTGAAGCTGTCGAACGCCTCATCACCGATTGGGACAGGGAGTATCTCCCGACAAAGACCAGTCTGATCCTCGCGCACCTGCGCCGAGATGTGCGCATGCTCAATGCGCTTGCTCGCGCGAGACTCGTCGAACGCGGCGTTGTCGGCCAAGGGGTTGCGTTCAAGACAGCAGACGGAAATCGCGATTTTTCCGCCGGCGATCAGATCGTGTTCCTGAGGAACGAGGCCAGCCTCGGCGTCAAGAACGGTATGCTTGGTCGCGTGGTAGAGGCGGCTCCTGGCCGCCTCATCGCAACCATCGGCGAAGGGACACATCGGCACAACATTACCGTCGAGCAGCGCTTCTACAACAATGTCGACCACGGATACGCGACGACGATCCACAAGTCGCAGGGCGCTACCGTCGATCGGGTGAAGGTGCTGGCTTCCCTGTCACTCGATCGCCATCTCACCTATGTCGCCATGACGCGTCATCGCGACGAACTCGCCGTCTATTACGGCCGCTGCTCCTTCGCAAAGTCAGGTGGCCTGGTGGCGATCCTGTCACGTCGCAACGCCAAGGAAACGACGCTCGATTACGGGACGGGACCTCTCGATCGCCAGGCCCTGCGGTTTGCAGAGGCACGCGGCTTTCACCTGATGAGCGTTGCCCGCAGGATCGTTCGCGACCGGCTTCATTGGATTATCCGGCAAAAGCAAACGCTCACGGACCTGGGCGCGCGACTGGCCGGTGTCGCTTCCTCAATCGGGCTCGCGCGGGGCAAGCTTGAGTACGCGGCCCCGGTGTTCGTAGTTCAAGGACCCATGATTTCCGCGACTACGGTTTTTGCGAGATCTGTCGAGCAAGCGGTCGAGGATAGGCTCGCGTCGGACGTGGGCTTGAGAGAGAGATGGCAAGACGTCTCGACACGCTTCCAGCTCGTCTACGCCGAGCCGGAGGTCGCGTTTGCGGCCGCCAAGGTCGATGCCATGCTGAAAGATGCGTCGCTCGCTGCGACCGTCCTGCAAAAGCTCGCCAGCGAGCCTCAGCGTTTCGGCGCGCTCAACGGCAGGACCGGAATGTTTGCGGGCCGATCCGACAAGCACGATCGCGACACGGCACTTCTCAATGTGCCGGCGCTCGCCCGAAACCTCGCGGATTTTATTCACGCACGCACTGAGGCCGAACGCATGTATGTAGCGGAGGAAAATGCCCTTCGTTCGAAATTGGCGATCGAGATCCCAGCTCTCTCTCCGGCGGCCAAGCGGTCGCTCGAACACATGCGCGAAGCGCTCGACCGGCATGATCCGGCACGCCTTGAACGCACATCGCTCGACCCGTCAGTCAGAACAGAACAGGAACGATTTTCAACGGCGGTTAGCCAAAGGTTCGGCGAGCGCACCTTCCTCGGGGTTGTTGCCAAGGTGCCGGATGGCGAGATCTTTGCGTCCGTCACCGCGGGTATGACCCCTCAACAGAAGACTGAAGTGCGACTGGCCTGGGACCTGATGCGGACGATCCAGGAGCTTTCTGCGCGTGATCGCCTCACCGAGGGCCTGAAACTGTCTGAAACGCACCGCCAATCGCAAACGAAGGGGCTCGGCCTCAAGTGACAAACGTCTCCCCTCGTTCAGGAACAACGCGCCAATGGCGTCAAAGACCGATCCTGGTGATGTTGGCCGGATTGCTTCCATCGCTCACCATTCTCTTTTACGGTTTGGCTTGCGGCTATCGGCTCAACTGGACGCCAAGCCAATCGCTCGGTCTTTGGCGCATCCGTCCGCTCACAGGTGCGGTCGCGACTGGTGACCTCGTCTTTGTTTGCCCGCCTGACGCCCCCCGGTTTCGCGAGGCGCTCTTGCGCGGCTACCTCAGGGGCGGCCTTTGCCCTGGCGGATACGGTCCGCTCATAAAGACGGTGATCGCGCTTGAAGGAGAAGGCTTTGAGATCGGTCGCGTCCTTCGGATTGACGGTCGCGTGATCGAACATAGCGATGTTCGAAGCAGCGATGGTCGTGGCCGCCCGCTTTCGTCTTTTAAGAGCGGAATTGTGCCGGCCGGCCACGTGTTCCTCCATTCCCGTTTTTCCGCTTCCTGGGACTCCCGGTACTTCGGTCCGGTACCTGCAGACGGAGTTCTCGGTTTGGCTGAGGCGGTGCTGACCTATGCGCCCTGATCTCATGCTAACTGGAGTGCTGGCGATTGCTGCCATTCTGGCCGGATGGATCGGTTGGAGCGGAAATGTGCTGCTGTTGCCGGCGTCTTGTGCGTTCGCTCTGATCTGGTCGAGGGCGCCGAACAGGATGGCGGTCGTGCTCGTCTCCGCCGGGTATTTTATGGCGGCATCGCGAGGGCTTCCGCATGGAGTTTCACACTTCTATTCAACGGACGTCTGGGCGGGCCTCATCTTCTGGCTCGTAGCGTCCGTGAGCTTCGTCCTGGTTCATCTGGCGGCCTGGAGCAAGCGCCAGGCCCGAAGGCCGCTTGGCTTTCTTGTTGCGATGCTGGTGATGGCGGTTCCACCCTTCGGGATAACCGGATGGGCACATCCGGTCACCGCCTCGGGCGTTCTGTTTCCAGGCTGGGGATGGTGGGGATTGGCGGGCATGACAGCCGGGCTCATGGGCCTCGCAACCCGCATGGGACCGGCTGTCGCCGTTGCCTTGACAGGCTTTTGGCTTTGGTCCGCCGCTATCTGGACCAATCCAACGGTACCGTTCTCATGGCGTGGCGTCGACCTCGAAAGGGGGTCTTCGCTTGGCCGCGACGCATCTCTAGGGCGGCAGCGTGACCTGATCGCAACGGTTCATGAGGCCGCAGACCAAGGCGCACGCGTCATCGTTCTCCCGGAGAGTGCTCTGGGGTTCTGGACGCCGACGCTCTCGACATTGTGGAGGGATAGTCTGCAAGAAAGCGCGGTCACCGTCATTGCCGGCGCCGCGGTGCTCGATCCTGCAGGATACGACAACGTGCTCCTCATGATCGATGGCGGCGGCAGTGACATCCTCTACCGGGAGCGGATGCCTGTTCCGGTCTCCATGTGGCGTCCCTGGGGCCCATGGTTCGGTGAACAGGGTGGTGCGCGTGCGCATTTCTTTGCCAACCCCGTTGCCGAGGTGGGCGGTCGCCGGATTGCTCCGCTGATTTGCTATGAGCAGTTGCTCGTCTGGCCGGTTCTTCAGTCGATGCTGGAAGGGCCCGACATCATGGTCGCCGTTGGGAACGGCTGGTGGACGGCAGGTAGTTCCATCGTAGATATCCAACGTGCCAGCGTGGCCGCATGGGCCCGACTGTTCGGCACACCGCTCGTGATTTCCTTCAACACGTGATCTGGATCAATCATGCTTGAGGCGCTCCTGATCGAGAAATGCGCAGATCCGTCGCTTGAGGCAAATGTGGTCGATGCCTTCGTCAACGCGGTTGGCGACGGCGATCCACTGGCTGTGACGGTCAAGGTCGGTCGGAAGAGGATCCTGGTGGAAAAGGCAGCGACCCCCGATGAGGCGCTCGCAATCGCCCGCCGGTATGTCGGGCAGGCGACCGTGCGGGTTGGAGTGACTTCGTACCCCGCTCACCTTGGGATCGAGAGTGGCATGGAATTGAGCCCTGCCCTCTTCGATGCCTGCGAGAACCTTCGCATGGGGACAGCCACGTTCGCAAAAGTCATGCGGATCGTCGCCGCGTGGTATGGCAGCAACGCGAGCAAGGAAGCGCTACCCTATGTCCTGTCCGACAGCCTCAATGCGTGGGTTTCGGGTGAGTTCGAAGGGAAGGATGTATTCCGGGCGCAGGACCCAGGCGGACGGATGTTCCTGCAAGGGGTCACCGCCGAGGGGCAATCTTCTACGGATGAAGCGCCATTGCCGGTGCGTGGCGAGGTCGAGGCTGATGACGTTACTTCTGCCGGCATGCGGGTGGATATCTCGCGCACCGGTGTGAACGCAGCGGGCGAGCCGGTTAGATAGGCCGATCACCTAAGTTGAGCCTGCAAGGGATGCGATCCGAAATCCGATCGCCCTGGCGAGGATGTTCTACGAGCTGTGATGCTCGCGCGATCATTGACCTGAATTCTGATGTCCGACCCCCGCAAGTGGTCGCCGATGAGCACAAACTGTGGAAGATCGCCTGTCGAGGGGGCTCGAGCAACGAAATCCGGTGACATCGCTCGCGCTCACGGGGAGGATCGTTTCCGTCAAAAAAACAAGGAGGAACAGCTTTGACGACAACGAATGAAATCGCTGAAAAGCTATCGAGCGAACACGGTTTGACAAAGGTTCAAAGCAAAGCCGTTGTCGAGGCGGTGCTTGCAGCGATCACTGCCGCGTCGGTCTCCGGCAACGAGACGTCACTGCCCGGTTTCGGAAAATTCAAGGTGAAGGCCACGCCGGAACGCGAGGCCCGAAACCCCGCAACGGGAGCGACGATCAAGGTTGCCGCCGCCAGGAAGGTGACCTTTGTGCCAGCAAAGGCCTTGAAGGATGCGCTGAACAGCTAGGAAAAATGGCCCCGCACCCCGGCGCGGGGCCATTCAAGGTCGTGACCGTGGCACACACCAGCCAAGCGAACGAATAACGTCTGTTTGCTCAGCGGTGCTTTTCGTCGATCGATCCGCAGCGCAAAACATGCGCCAGTTTGGCGATCCATGGTCTGCAGGTATTTCTACCCTGCCGACCAGCCGTTTCGGTTAACTCTTTGCAAACCATAGTCAGCGGGCGGCTCGTACAGCCGGCCTGGCATCATGACGATCGCCGTTCATTTTGAAAAATTGATAGAATCGGTACCGTTTGATGACAAGCATTCTGACGAACACTTCAGCTAGTTCCGCAGTTCAGATCCTTCGGTCGATCAATTCCAACCTTGCAGAGACACAAGTCCAGGCCAGTTCGGGGCTCCGTATCCGCACCGCCGCCGATAACGCGGCATATTGGTCTATTTCAACGACCATGCGTTCGGACAAAATGTCGATTTCCGCCGTAGCGGACGCGCTCGGTCTCGGCGCAGCCAAGATTGATACGGCCTATGCCGGGATGGAGGCCGTCATCGATGTAGTGCAAGAATTCAAGGCGAAGCTCGTTGCGGCCAAGGAGCCCGGCGTCGACAAGGCAAAGATCCAGTCCGAACTGAATCAGCTTAAGCAGATGGTCGTAAGCATTGCTACGTCCTCCGGATTTGGCGGACAGAACTGGCTCAATACGGATATCGGACAAATTTACGACCTCAATGCGAACAAGGTGTCGCTCGTATCCTCCTTCTCCAGATCGTCAGGCAGCGTCTCGCTCGGTACGATCGATCTCCACCTTGACGAGATCAGCCTGTTCAACACCACAGGCGGAGGCTTGCTCCAGGCCGATCCTCGCGACGTCAAGACAATCGGGGGCATGAGGTACGACACTGTTTATCCTCAAAGCGGTTCGTCCACGATCTACTACACCGAAACAGGATCGAGCTGGATGAACCCAAGGTGGAATGCCGGGGTGGCGGGAAGTTTCTCCTTTGATTTTCCAAATGGATCGCCCTTGGATTTCAGTAGCCCGGGCGCTGAAATCAAGTTCGATATCATCCTGGACAGGGAATACGACCCCTCGGGGGATACCGGGATCACCGCAGAGCTTCGCGATCTCCCGGGCCCGTACTACCCTGGATACACGAAGACAATAACGATTACCAAAGCGCAGGTTGACGCCTATGACGCCAGTCTTGGGGGCATCATCTCCACGAACACCCAGTTCGCCGGCTTGCTGAATACGCTGCTAAATCCGGAAGGAGCGTCTGTCAGCGCAAACTATGGCCACTATCAGCCACCGGGCTCGAACAACTGGATTCACGACGACGTCCTTATGAGCATTGCAACGCTCCAGACGCACGGAAACGGCTCCTACGTCGAGATTGTCAATCTGAGCAGCATCGGGGTCAGCACGGGCGGTCTGATCCAAAAATCCAACTACGGTGAAAGAGGGTCAGCGCTGTCGCTGCAATTCGACCCATTTACGCTCCATATGGACGGCGACACCCCTGACGGCGTCGAGGTCAGTTTTCAATTTGCGATAAACGGTGCCCCCTCGAAATCGTACTCCTTTGACCGGACATACGTGAACAACCTTCTTGGAAAGGACACGGGGGCCATCGAAACGGCCGACGAGATGGTAACCCTGCTGCGGTCCCTGCTCGATGCGGACTGGCCGGACACGGTCATCCAAGTCTCGAGCGCCGATCCGAGCAAGATCATCGTCAAGTCAGACCCTCTGGTTGATCGCAAGTGGGGCGCCGGAACGCGCGCGGGGTTTTCGGACATCGTCGTTAGCATCGAGCCGCTTCCAGCTATCAACTTCCTCAACATCGACATCGAGCGGAACCCTGACCTGGTCGACCACTATATGAACTACATCGAAGTGTCGGGACAGCGGGTGGTCGACGGTGCGGCCGTTCTTGGCGCCCTCAAGCAACGCATCGACATGCAGTCGGAATTCGCAAACAAGCTTATTGACACCATCGACAAGGGCATCGGCCGCCTCGTCGATGCCAACATGAACCAGGTGTCGACAAGGCTCAAGGCGCTTCAGACGCAGGAGCAACTTGCGATCCAGTCGCTGCATATTGCCAACAACAACAGCGAAGCGATCCTGCAATTGTTCAGGTGATCCAGAGTTCTCCTGCCTACACCTGATGCCTTGCACCAGACAATCATTATGGTGCGATGCTGTGCCCGCGTTCGATGTGCGTGGCGATCAGCATGGCCACGAGATGGACCGTGTTCCTGGCTCCAAACCTTTCCTTCATCCGCTCCAGACGGTGTTCGACGGTGCGATGGGAGATTGAAAGTGCGGCGGCGATTTCCTTTGCGGTCGCGCCCTCTACCAGCAGCTGGATGATCGCTTCGTCAGCGACGTCCATTTGTTCGAGCCGTCGTGGCGGACTGAGCAGGAACTGAGCATAGGAGGACGAAATGATCCACTTTGGTCGATCGATGTTTCGCTGGGGTAGCAGGATGCGATCATAGCCGACGTTGACGCCGAAAAGACGCGTCTTGACGAGCTCCATGGAAGGCTGCTGGCTGGATACGACCTGCTGGAGCCGCGGAATAACGGCCTCTTCCATGTAGCTCTGATCCTTGAAATCACCGATGTAGGCGTCGGAAAATATCTTGTTGATGTTCAGAATGCGGGACGTGAAGCCGGAATGCCGGATGGCTTTCATGAACCATCGCTTCGGGTCGTTGCCTTCAACAGTGAACACGGTCAGGCGCATTTTTATCGACAGCATGTCGACGATGTCGCGATATACAATTTCTGGTGAAGTCGGCTGCTCGGGGTCGGTCTGAAGCCAGTTGTCGAGCATCTTGCGTGCGACTGCGCTGAAGGGTGTTTCTCTCGCCATTGCCATGCTTGCCAGTGAAATTATCATACGAAATACAATCTAAAGCAGAGCAGCCGCAATAGGGAAAAGTACCCTGAGACGCCTTCGAAAGGCTCCCTTCAGACCACAGCGCATGTGATGAATTAATATGCCTAGGACATTAATCCTAGGGATCGCCGATTAGACCCATGGACCCCCGGGGGTCACCATTCGTTCTGTTTTCAACGAATGGGAGAGACACCGTGGGAGCGAAACGCTTGCTTGCGTCTTTGTGCCTGACAGTTTCGGGCATCGGTACCGGATCGGCGGGGGCCGAAACGCTAGTCATCAACAGCTATGGAGGCCCATACGAGGACATCATCCGGGAGCGGATCATCGAACCCTTCGAGAAACGCTCCGGTATCGACGTCGTCTATGATGCCGTCGGATCTGCCCAGCAGGACTACGCCAAGATCAAGGCTACCAAGGGCCGGCCTGGGTTCGATCTGGTCGTCATGACGGCATCACAGTCACTTCAAGGATGCAAGGATGGCCTGCTCGAGAAACTGACGCCGGCGTCGATCCCGAACCTCAACGCCCTTCAAGCCGATCTAGCGGCGGTCTCGGGACCTTGCGGAGCAGTGCACGAGGTCCAGTACCTTTCTCTCCTTTACCGCACGGACAAGCTCGCCACAGAGCCTGTCTCCTGGTCTGCATTGCTCGAGCCCGAACTCAAGAAGCGGGTCATCCTCCCCACCTTTCAGAACATCATGGCCGTCTATCTGCTCGAAATGATGTCGGTCACGAACGGAGGCGACCTTATCGACAATGTCGGTCCGGGATTTGACGCCATGGCAAAGGTGTCTGCCCAATCGGTGGGGTTTGAGCAATCCTCGGCCATTCTCGAAAGCTATCTGCGCGAAGGCTCAGTCTGGGCCATGCCCTTCTGGAACGGCCGCGCGCAGCTGATGGTCGATGAAGGCTTGCCGGTCGACTACGTTCGCCCGAAGGAAGGGACCATTCCGCTTGTTGCGACGCTCAACGTTCCGGTCGGAGCTGCGAACAAGGAGGCGGCCCGGAAGTTCATCGATTTCTTCCTCGAAAAGTCGAGCCAGGAAGCATGGGTCGCGGGATACAGGGTCGGTAGCGCGCGCAGCGACATTTCCGTGCCCGACGAGCTGAAAGACCGCCAACTCACGCGTGGATCTGACAACGAACCTCTGCACCTGCCCGATCTGCTGCGACTTCAGGAAAAACTGCCGGATTGGGCGGAACGTTGGGAACGCGACGTCGTTCCCAACGCCCGTTGAAGGGACACTCATGAAAAGCCTTGCTCTCGACTTGCATCCGCCGGCCCGACGCCGGCACCCTCCACAGTGGTTTCCGATCGCGGCGCTTACGCCGTCACTCCTGGTGCTCTCGGTGTTCTTTGCGCTGCCGATGGGAATGATGATCGGAATGAGCTTTGCTCAGACGGAAACGTTCTCCCCTACCCTCGAACACTATCAGCGCTTCTTCACGGATGGCCTTTCGCTTACCGGTTTCTGTCGCACTGCCTTGATGTCCTTGCTGGTCGCGATCAGCGTAACCGTTCTCGGCTATCCGGTCGCCTACTTCCTGGCGCGGTCGACGACGCGCTGGCGGGCCGTGGTGTTCGCGCTTGCGCTTGCCCCGGAACTCGCCGGCGTCGTGCTTCGAACCTACGGCTGGCTGATCATCCTGGAAGATCGGGGGTTCATCAATGATTTGCTCCTCCATCTTGGCCTCATTACCTCGCCGCTTCCCTTGTCGAAGAACCTCTTTGCCGTCGTCGTCGGCCTGACGCATGTCGTTCTGCCCTTCGGCATCCTTTCGCTGATGACGAGCATTCAGGGCATCGATCCGAACCTCGAGCGGGCAGCGCAGATGCTCGGCGCCTCGAGGCTGGCGGTGATCCGGACGATCGTACTGCCCCTTTCCGTGCCGGGGATCGTCAGCTCGATGTTGATAGCCTTCACCATGTCGGCGAGCGCCTATGCCACGCCGGCTCTTCTCGGCGGCGCGGGCTTCAAGGTGCTGGCGACGATGATCTACGAGCAGGTCCTCTTCTACATCGACTGGCCGTTCGCTTCAGTCATGGCGATGGCGCTGCTCCTCATGATGCTGGCCATCTCGTTCGTCGGCGTTCGCTACGAAAGCCGCCGCAGGTCGCGGGCCTCTGTCTCATCGGGAGGTGAAAGATGAACAGGCTTATTTCCATACTCTACTGGGTTTCGCTTGGCGCAGTCCTCTCTTTCATCACCCTGCCGCTCATCGTGGTCGTCGCGGCGTCGTTGAGCCCGACATCGGCTGTCACGCTACAGCCCTGGGAGTGGACCGGCCGGTGGTATGCGGATCTCTGGTCAAGCCGCTGGCTCGACCCGTTCCTTGCGAGCTTCAGAATTGCGACGGTCGTCGCGGCGATCAGTGGCGTGCTTGGATTGTTCGCGGCTTATGCGGTCGTCTACGAGCGTATTCCGGGCAGCGACGGCCTGATGTCCTACCTCCTGTCCCCGCTTTCGGTGCCGCAGATCGTCAAGGGCGTTGCAATCGTGCTCTTCCTTTCGATGATCGGGCTTCAGGGGTTTCTCGGCACTCCGGCACTGATCGCCGCGCACGTCGTGCTCGCCCTACCCTTCGTGACCCGCATGGTGGCGACGTCGCTCGCCAATTTCGATGCTAACCTCGATCGGGCGGCCCAGATCCTTGGAGCGAACAAGCTTCAACGCATCCGGCTGGTGGTGCTGCCGATGATCAAGCCCGGGGTTCTGTCAGGCGTGACCTTCGCGTTCATCATCTCATTCAACAACATCCCGCTTTCGGTTTTCCTGGTCAGACCCGGCGACAGCACGTTGCCGATCACAGTGATCAACTACCTCGAATACAGCCTCGATCCGGTGCTGGCGGCGGTGAACGTCGCGTCGATGGCCTTCATCCTGACGGTCATCTTCCTCTTTGAAAAGATCGGCGGGTTCTCCGCGCAACTCCATGGTGGCAGCAAATGAATGCACTCGACATCGAACTCGTCTCGGTCAGCAAGTCCTACGCCAGCATGGCTGTCGTCAGGGATATCGACCTCGCTATTCCTCAAGGCGAATTCGTCAGCATCCTCGGCCCTTCGGGCTGCGGGAAGACGACCACACTCAACATGATCGCCGGCTTCACCGCCCCCTCCCGCGGTGACATTCGCATCAAGGGGCGAAGCCAGGTCCGCGTACCACCGGAACGCCGCAACATCGGTCTGGTGTTCCAGAACTATGCACTCTTTCCGCACATGACGGTCACTGAGAACGTTGCCTTTGGCTTGAAGATGAAGGGGGTCCGGCGGGAGGAAGCTGCCGCGACCGTCAAGAGCGCGCTTCGCAGCGTTCACCTCGAAGGCATGGGCGAGCGTTATCCGCGCGAGCTCTCCGGAGGTCAGCAGCAGCGGGTAGCACTTGCCCGGGCGATCGCGCCCCGTCCGTCTGTCCTGCTTCTCGATGAGCCGCTCTCGAATCTCGACCTGAAGCTCCGGGAAGCGATGCGGATCGAACTGAAGGAGATCCAGCAGCAACTCGGGATGACCTTCGTCTACGTCACCCATGATCAGGAGGAGGCCATGGCGATGTCCGATCGGGTGGTGGTCATGTGGCAAGGGGCGATTGCGCAGCAGGGACAGCCGGCTGACCTCTACCGCGAACCGAACTCACGCTTCGTGGCCGATTTCATTGGCAAATCCAATATCCTTGCCGTGCAGACCACGGCGACGGGGCAAGCGCATCTCGAATTGAGGGTCGGAGAAGGAGTAATCCTGAAGGCCCGCAACACCGAGCCCTCGGCTGAGGTCCGATACTGCTCGATACGCCCGGAAAGCATCGCGGTCCTTCCTCCTGGCGCCGGCGGCGATGAGTTCGCCAATCGTCTCGACGGGACCGTGCGGCGTGTCGTCAACCTCGGGGCAGCCTTCGAAATTGACGCCGATCTCGGCTCGGACGTGCATCTCCACGTCTTGCTTCGCGCGACCCGCGCGAGCGTTCCCCCGAAACTGGGTGACTCCATTCGCCTGGGTATCGACGACGCCGACATCCAGGCCCTCAGCGCGTGACAAGTGATCCATAGGGTGGGGCGATCAATCCGAAAGCATCGTTATTGGAACCACTGGAACCTTGCATCCTACGATCGTTGCGACCTCAAGAGGTCGCTTTAAAGGAGATGAAAATGCTTGATAAACAGGGGCTTCGTGCCGTTCAGCATGAAACGAATGTCTGCGCCGACATCGAGGGTTTCGACTTCGACAACTACACCCAGGAGGACATCGACGCCGTCCGGCGCTATTGGCTTCAATACGGCGTGCTGCGCTTCAAGAAGACGTCCATGAGCGACGCCCAGCAAGTCGCGTTCTCACGCCATTTCGGGGAATTCGTGATCCATCCGAAGCAGCTGCAGGAGGGTGGTCATCCGACCCACAAGGAAATCCTGGTCATCAGCAATGCGATGACGGACGGCAAGCCGAGCGGCGCCATGGGCAACAGCGAGGCCACATGGCACACGGACACCTGGTTCTATGAGCGGCCGCCGGCGGGCGCCATCCTGCGGGCGGTCGCCGTGCCACCGACCGGAGGTGACACCTACTTCCTCTCCTCCTACCGTGCTTACGAGACCTTGCCGGAGGCATTGAAGAAAGCGGTCGATGGACGGCAGATCTTCTTCCAGAACGTCTACGACAAGACAGGCAAGCTCCGGCTTGGCAAGTCCGCACCAAAGACCCGCGATTTCCGCGAATGGAGCGGGATCGTTCATCCGCTCGTTCGCCTTCACGGCGAAACCGAGCGCAAGTCGCTCTATCTCGGCGGAACATCCGAGGGCGCATGGATCGTCGGCATGCCGCTCGACGAGAGCGAGTCCCTTCTCGCCGAGCTTTGGCAACACACCACCACGACCAGCGAGGTCTTCGTCCAACAGTGGGATGTCGGCGATATCATGATGTGGGACAACCGTTGCACGATGCATCGGCGGGACGGGTTCGACCCGAACACGATCCGCATCATGCATCGCACAACCACATCCGGCGAACGGCCGGTCTGACCTCAAAAACGATCATCAGGAGGTCAGAGATGCAGCCCTACCGGATCAATGACAGTTACCCTCCCCTTTGCGAGGAACTCATCGCACTGATGGGCAAGACCGAGACCGCCACGATCGGCCATGTCGAACATGTCGGCTTCGTCAGCCATGGGGTCCTGCCTGTGTTTCCGGCAAGGGCGGCGGGTTCGGCCGTTACCGTCGCGGCTCCCGGGCGAGATGGCACGGTGATTTACCGTGCCGTCGACCTCCTGATGCCCGGTGACTTTCTCGTCATTGCGCGGGTTGATGGTGACGACATCGCCTGTGTCGGTGGCGGGGTCGCAACTGCGGTGAAGGCCAGGGGCGCTGTCGGCGTCATCATCGACGGTCCCTGCACCGACGCCGAGGAGATCGCGGCATCGGGCCTGCCGGTCTGGTGCCGCGGGATCTCCTCAAAGACCACAAATCGGCGCGTCTCGATCGGCGGTTCGATCAACGAACCGGTCGCCTGCGGCGGAGCTGCGGTTCTGCCCGGCTACGCGGTCCTTGCCGACAGGGAGGGCGTGTTCGTCGCGCCGCGCGACCGCATGCTCACACTGGCGCGCGCTGCGATCGCGCGCCAGCAGAATTCGATCGCCGTGCGCCGGCACCTTGCGGCAGGCCACTCCATCTTCGACTTCCAGCCGGGTCCCCAATCATGAAAATCGCTCTCATCCAGATGAACTCCCAACCGCATCGCGCTGCAAATTTGCGGCAGGCCGAAGAACTCATGCAGCAAGCCCTCTCGGGGAGACCGGATCTCATCGTGTTGCCGGAACATTTCGATTGGACCGGAGGCACGGCGGTGCAGAAGCGTGCGGCAGCCGATCATGTGCCAGGCGGCGCGGCCTACAAGCTCGTCCAAAGCTTTGCTGCGCGAAACCGCGTCGCAATCCACGCGGGCAGCTTGCTCGAAACCAGGGTCGGTTCCAAACGGATCCACAACACGAGTGTGATATTCGACGCCCACGGCAACGAGATCGGTCTCTACAGGAAGATCCACCTGTTCGACATCGTGGCCCCTGATGGAAAGGTCTACAACGAGTCGGAGACAGTCGCTGCGGGTGATAGCCTTCTGCTCTACGAGATCGGCGGCATCAGGATTGCCTGTTGCATCTGCTACGATCTTCGCTTCTCCCGGCTGTTCGACCGCCTGGCCCAGGAGAACGTCGACATCTTCGTTTTACCCGCTGCCTTCACCAGGCAGACGGGGAAGGATCATTGGGAGGTGCTTTGCCGTGCCCGTGCGATCGAGTTTCAGGCCTATGTCGTGGCCTGCGGTCAATGCGGGCACTACGAAACGCCTGCCGGAGAGCGACGTGACATGCACGGACATTCGATGGTGTGTGATCCCTGGGGAAAGGTTGTGGCCGAGGCGGGCGATGAGGTTGGCGTCCTTGAAGTCGAAATCGATCCGACCTGCATTACCGCGGTACGCAGCCTTATTCCGATGGCAACTCACCGGGTCGATCTGCAGAATGTGCAACTCGCGGTCCGCAAGGCCCAGCGCTGATCGATGTGGTCACGTATCGGCGTCACCATCGGGCCTGACCAGGTCCATGTGGCTGACCCCAAGCGCCCGGGCGATCTTGTAGAGTGATTGGATCGTCGGGTTGCGCTCACCGCGCTCCAGACCGCTGACATATTGCTGGCTGATCTCGGCTGACGCAGCAACGTCCTCCTGCGTCAGTCCTTTCTCCCGACGCAGGCGCGCAAAATTCCGGCCGACCAATTTGCGCATATCCATGCGCTCTCTGATGGCAGGCCTGAAACTTTGAGTTTATCAACTATAATATGTAAACGCATGTGATGCGGAAGGGCGGAGCTACTTGAAGATCAGCGGGTTCGCTTCGGCCGAGGGCTTGTTTGGGGGCGAATGAGCAAGCAATCGCAAATGCCGAACGACGTCGATGTGGAAGTGGGGCGCCGCATCGGCACGCTTCGGCGCAAGATCGGCATGCGGCAGCAGGATCTCGCAATGCACCTCGACGTTTCGGTCCAGCTGATCCGGAAATACGAAAACGGCCGCATCAGGATCAGCTCAAGCCGTCTTGCCGCCATAGCCGTCGCCCTCGATGTTCCGGTTGCCTTCCTTGTTGATCGTGACGAGGCTCACTTCGACACCACGGCAAGTCGGGAACTGGCCGAATTGGCCGCTTTTCTTGTGACGAAAGAGGGAAACGCCCTTAACACGGCCTTTCAGCGTATCAAGTCCGCGGCAGTGCGTCGTTCATTGCTCGCATTGATCGAAGTGTGTAGCCAGCCGCTCTGAAATGGCAGGAACGCATTATTCTCGGGCTGGCAAGTGGGAAAGCTCCCAAAGGATTCCCAGCAGACATTCTGAAACTTGTGGCGTCGATAATCTCGAGTTCGTCGACTACCACCAAGATCGGTATGAAGGAGACCGAACGATGACAAGTATACTACCCCCGGTACATCCGGGCGAAATCCTTCGCGAGGAGTACCTCTTCCCTTACCACATGAGCGCAGGAGCGCTCGCCAAGAAGCTGAACGTTCCTCGCACCCGTATTGAGCGCCTAGCGAATGAACAGACTGCTGTAACTACAGATACAGCACTGCGGTTGGCTAAGTTTTTCCGCACAAGTCCTGAATTCTGGATGAACCCGCAAGCTAGCTATGATCTCAAGATTGGGGCCGCGGCGTTGGAGAAGGACCTTGCGGCAATTCCCGAAATAGATCCGGAATACGCCCTCGCTTCATAGGCGGCGACGTACGATCGACAAAGGTGACTGGCGCGCCGTGAGCGCTCGCGCAGTTCCAATCTGCTCGAACCAATCCAGATCCGGTACTTTTCCGTACTGTCTCCGAATCTTTTTCGTGCTCTGACCGTCACGTCACCTGCGTGTTCAAGCATTCTCCAAACCTTCGCCTCGCCGCCTCAGCCATTCCCGTATGCTCGGCTCTTCATCTATGGGAGGCGAGCATGACTTTGCACGAACCCGTCCTCAATGTCGTATCTACCGAGGAACTGCGCCATCTTGGTGCGGAGCTGTCTGTAGCCGAGACGCACGAAGCGGTCGAGACAGCGTGGCGCGACATCCGACGCGGCTCGTCGGTCGGTGGAAAGGCCGTTCTTTCTCTGCCCGAGGACGAATTCTGGGCGATGCCCGAATTTATTGCACAGCGTGAATCTTTCGCTGCGGAACGGTTGGGGTGGAAGCTCTCATCCCTCTACAGTGTCAATCCTCGGTTTGGCGGCGTCAAGATTATCGGCGCCAATGCATTCAACCGTCGGCGCGGCTTGCCCCGGTCGACCTCGACCTACCTACTTCTCGACAAGACGACGCTCAGGCCCGTTGCCATCTTCGATGGAACCGCGCTTTCGGCCGCGCGGACGGGAACCTACGCCTCGTTGGTGCTGGAGACCTTCGTCGAGACGCCAATGAAGATATCGGTCTTTCTCTTTGGTGCCGGCCCGGTCGCAAGAAGCGTCATCGACTGCCTTTCGTTGACGGGTGCGGAGCGCATAGAGCGCATCTTTATTCGAAGCCGATTTCCGGAGAGTGCCGCCCGGTTTGCGGAGGCGGCAGCGTCGTCCACACCGATTGCCTTGGTTCCGGTGGAGGATAGTTCCGCGCTTTCCGAATGTGCGTTTGTCGTCACGGCAACGAATGCGCGCGAACCGATATTCGAGGATCATGAGCTTGCAAGGGATGCTGCGACCCTCCACCTCGGCGGCGACGAGATCCCTGAGGCCTATTTGAAGCGTGCTCTTCGCACCGGCACTGTCATCTGCGACGACTTGAAGACCGTTTCCCGTCGAAACTCTCAGAGCGTTTCGCTCTATTTTTCACGCAGGGACCTGAGCCTTGAGACGGCTGGCCCGCTGCTTGGAATTGGCGAGTTGTCGGCACCAACCGGCTGGCAAGATTCCGGCCCCGGACCCGTTTGCGTGACCTGCGTCGGGCTCCCGATGCTCGATCTCTATGTCGCAGAAGCGACTTGGGAAAAGCTCTTGAAGCGACGCGTTTAGATAGCTGGCTCGCCAAGCTCAGACCCGCTGCCGGGAGGCCACGTTGCCCTTGATCACAGAAGTTCTTGCTGAGCACATTCTGGTGACGTCACGCCGTCAGCCGAGCTGTGACGACAGGAACATGGCCCTGAAGTGCGTGCTTGACCTTGTTGGCGCGGCAATCGCCGGCCGGGACATGCCGGGTCCGACTGCCGTCAGAGCGACAGCGCGTGCACTTATGGGGGCTGGTTCGAGTTCCTTCTGGGCGACGGGACAGACGGCTTCGCTCGCAGGCGCCGTATTTGCCAACGCTGCGGCCGCATCTGCGCTCGATCTCGACGACGGACATCGGCTGGCGCGTGGGCATCCGGGGGCGGCAGTCATTCCCACGGTTCTGACGCTGCTTCCCGAAACGAGTGCCGGGGCAAACGATTTGTTTTCGGCGATTTCCGTTGGCTATGACGTCGGAGTGCGTATCGCGTCGGCGCAAATGCCGAAAATGATCGCGACCCGTCAGACCGGGCGTTGGGCGTCGGTCGCAGCGGCGGCGGCAGCTGCGCGACTATTGCGTTGCCGCGAGGATCAGGTCGCCCATGCGCTCGCCATCGCCGCGGTGCTTGCGCCAAACCAGCAGGCCAATGGCAGCTCGGGCTATTCACAACTGACGGGTAATGACGTGAAGGAGGGCATCGCCTGGAGTGCAACCCTCGGGCTCGCCGCCGTCCAGCTGGCGATCGGCGGGCACTCCGGCCCAACTGATGTTTTTGATCATCCTGACTACTACAACCGGCAAACGATCGTGGCTGACCTCGGGGAGCGATCTCACCTCGTCGGCACCTATTTCAAGCCCTACGCCTGCTGCCGCTATATCCATGCCGCGCTGGATGCGTTCCTTATGCTTGTCGACAGGAGCGAGATTGATGCAAGCGACATCAAATGCGTCGAAGTGGAAACCTTCGGCTGGGCGCTGAAACTTGGCAACAAGCGTCGGCCAACCACCCTCGTCGACATGCAGTACAGCCTGCCCTATTGCATCGCGATCGCCGCGATCGAGGGGCGTGATGCACTGGCGCCCCTCGGGGAAGATCTCCTTGGGCGCGAGGACCTTTCAACGTTTTCCGAGAAGGTACTGCTATCGATAAACGACGAGATCGATGCGCTGTTCCCGGGCGAGACACTTGCGCGTGTCACGATATCGACGTCCTCTCGGCGATTGTGCTCTGAGATCCTCGGCCCGCTTGGCGATCCGAAACATCCGATGTCGTTCGAAGCAATCGAGGAGAAGTTCCTCCGCGTAACCCGTCGGGTACTTACGCCCGAGCGGCAGCGCCAGATCGTTGGTGGCGTTCTCGATATGCCCGATGACCATGGCTCCGGGCTGCTCATGGCGCTTCGCTAACACGCCGGACGTCAAAGAATGCGGCAATTCTCGATGACCAGGCGCCCCTTAGCGATCACATGACGTACACGGGCAAGGTTATGGGCGTCGCAGATGACGATGTCTGCTTGCTTGCTCTTTTCGATCAATCCACGGTCGCCGGCAAGTTCGGGGATTGCCTTGGCGACGTTGCCGGTTGCAAGCGCCACGGCGCGCGGTGCCGGCATCTGCTTCTTGGCGATCATGCGTTGGATCGCCGAAAGGATTGTATCCCAATCGCCGCCGGCATAGTCCGTCGACAAGGTGTCGATCACCCCTTCGGTCGCAAGAAGATCAAGGTTTTCGGGGCCGTTGCGCCATCGGGTCGTGATGCAGTCGAGCGTCGACACGTCGATCGTCACACCCCGTTCCTTCAGCAACCTTGCCGTTGTCAGAGCTTCCTCAGGCAGGAACATCGGGTGGTTCGAATGCCCGGCGATCATCCGGGCTCGGGGATAGGCTTCGGCCAACTGCACGAGGGTTGCAGCCGTCGGCGCGGCGTTGTGGAATATCGCCGCCATCCCGACACGTTCGGATTGGGCGGCGATCTCGGAAAGCCCCCTCATCGTCAGGTGAACCGGCGGCATGACGGTCTCAACGACGATCCCGCGGAGTTGCGCGGCAGTCAGATGGCCAATAAGGGCGTATTGGTCGAGGAGCGCTTCGAGCCCATCGTTCGAAGCGGCCGCTGCGCCATCCAGCCTTCGTCCGAGGACCGCCTCCTTGAACAATCGGGCGATCTTCGGGTGAATGGTGACACCGGTTGCCTGCTCTATGGCTTGCGGCAGATATCGGTAGTCTTGGGCGCCACCGCCGAGCGTCTGACCACCGCCGGCTTCTCCGAGCGCTTTTGCGCCGCGCGCAAGCATGTCGTCGATGGTGGCAGAGAGGTGATGCGCCGACAGCCCCGCTCCGTCCGAGACACGGGCAGCCCCGAGGCTGCTCGGGGTGTGGGCCGTCGAAACCTGAACGTCCAACGCGTGGGACGCAAGCGCGCCGGATCCGATTTCATCTGGAGTAGCGAGACCACAAACGTTGAGAAGCGTCGTCGTGCCGCTTAGCAGATGGCGGTTGCGTTGATAGGAGATGTCCTGCGCTGAAAGTGGCAGCGATCCGGATGGCATGGAAGGGCCGGCGATGCAGCCATGTGCGTGAGCATTGATGATGCCGGGCAAAACAACTGCTCCGCCGGCGTCGATAATCCGGTCCCCCTCGTTTGCCGTCACTTGGTAAGGCATCACGTCGACGATCTTCGTTCCTCTGATCCTGACGCTGGCCTTTTCAAGAAAGGTGATCCCGTCTCCGGTGATCAAGCTGCCATTGACGATGACCATGTCCATGTCCATGTCATGCCTCCAGTCGCAAATCGGTGAGCGGGTGGTAATCCGAGGGATGGTCGAAGCCAGGAGCAAGCGGCGCCAGTCCGTAGCCGACGCCGCGCACGGTGCGGATCCAGTCGTAGCCGGTCGTGGTGATTAGCGCTTTTCGGAGCCTGGCGACATGAACGTTGACAGTTCGAGGATCGACAAAGATCCCGCGCGGCCAGGCCTGTTCGATCAGCTCACGCCGCGTGTGAACCTTGTGCGCTCCCCCGATCAATGTCCCGAGCAGTCGAAATTCGAGAAGGCCCAGATGAAACTGCTCTCCACGCCAGGCGGCGCGGTGGCTTTGAGGGTCGACCGCAAGTCCGCCGGCATGGAGTAATCCAGTCCTGGCGCGCGTATCGTCCAATGCCGACAGATGGTGCTTGAGCGCGTCGAGGTAGCGTTGCGGTTCAACCGGGCAGACGAACACGTCGTCAGCACCGGCGCGGATGAGTGCCGGAAGTGCAACGGCCGCCTTGGCTCGCAGCAGTGCTATGATAGCAGCCGATCTTGTTGAGGTGTCCTGCTTAAGGCCTTGGCAGAAGCCAGCGACACCTGCATCCGCGGCATCGAGCAGGACGGCCTCGACCGATCTTCCGACCGTGATCGATGCGAAGTCTTCGGCGCCGAGCGACAGATCAGTGGAGTATCCCGCTGCCGCGAGAATGTGGCGATGGGTGAGGCTGAAGCCCGCGTCACGCGAGCTGACCACGATCAAGGGTCCGTTTTCGGCGGTAGGCATCGCTTGCCTCCCGGTCGCGGTGCTTGACGCAATGTCGAATGATTGCACGCACAGGTTTCGCTCTCAACGGTCTGCGGCTCGAAGTTCTATTAAGAATTGTTGCAGACGATTCGGACGTGATCCCTTCGCAAGGAAGACTGATCGTCGGGCCATATGAATGCAGCGCCTGCTCAATTGGAGGCTTCCGGCGGGCGGGTCCATCATTGGGTGGCATTGAAGGAGGAGCGCGATGCCGAACCCGGAACACGGAGCTATTGATAGGCAGAACGATGATCGGCTGACGGAGCGCCCCAAATGCCGAACGCCAGGAGAACGTACGGCGTGTCACATTTGTCCGCGTTTCGCTTCGGGGGCGTGTGGTTCGTTGCCAATTGCATGTCGCGAAGAGCTCGCCAATGGTGGCGCGCCGAAAGAATTGGAGAGTTATAAGGTTTTCGCGAAAACATTATAACCGACGGGGGACAACGTGCGTCGGCCTCCCGTCACGGGCCGGCGATGCGCGTCAAATCGAGCTCGCGTTTCAAAAGGGCGATACCGTTAAGGGGCATTTCTGTGCCTTGAGCAGACCCGTTTGCGGCGTTAGCTCCCCAAGAGGTTGCATGGCAATCACTGCCCATGCCGACTTTGCAGGGAGTTTCGTTGTCCAAATATAAGCGGATCGCCGGCCGTTCAAAAGTCGTTCTGGCAGTGATCGACGATGAGGAAACGCGTCGTCGGTTTGCCTCCCTTCTCATCGGCCACGGTTACGACATCCACCTCACCAACGCCACACTGGCCCTTCGGCTCTTAAAAATCCGGAGGTTTGACCTGCTTGTGGTTGAGGGAAAACTGCCATCTGCCGCATCCCTCCAGTTTTGCCGGCAGGTTCGTTTTGTGAGCGACATTGCGCTCGTTCTTATCGTTGACAGACACGATGACAGCATCGTTGTCGAAGGACTAAACGCCGGTGCGGATGCCTGTGTCTTGAGGGTTGGCGAAGAAGACGCCACGCTTGCCCGGTTGCGCAGCCTCCTGCGCCGTGCCAGCTCCGCTAGGGCTCGTGTCGAGGATACGCGAGTATTGATGTTTGACGGCTGGCGCATAGATCCGGGTAAACGCACGCTCCACGACCGCGATGGGCAGACGAGGACACTGACCGCCGGTGAGTTCGATATCCTGCTTGCTCTTGCTCGCAACCCTGGAAAGGTCCTCTCGCGAGAGGAATTGCTTGAGGCTACTCGCTTTGGGCTTGCCGGTCCATCGGAGCGCAGCATTGACGTGCATGTCCGGCGTCTGAGGCAAAAGATAGAGCCCGATCCGGATGAGCCGACCTATGTGAAGACGGTGAGGCTCGGCGGCTACCTGTTGGCACACACCGTGGAAATTGAATGACTTAGCCCGGTGAACCGTCCCCGCGAAATGTTAAGTTTTGTTGCGACAGTGTTACAATTGATTGCAGGCGAAGGCGCCTGCATCTAGACCGTGTGTCGTTGCCCGCCTGCGAAAGGCTCAATCCGACCAATACGCGCCGGAGGTGAAATCGCATGAACGAACGACGCATTTTCGAACGAGTGATAGACCTTTGTCAGGTTCAGTCATCGTCAAACGCGCTTAACAAGTCTCTTGCGCGCTTGGCAGGAGCTGCCGGCTTTGACCACTATGCCTATTTCAGAGCCCATCCGAACGACAATTTCGTGGCCACCGACTATCCGCTTGAATGGCAGCGGCTCTACTTTGCGCGTTCCTATGTGACGCTCGACCCGGTGGTGACGACGGCCAAGCGCGGAACCCAGGTCTTCCGCTGGTCTGTCGACGACGTGCGGCCAAGAGTTTGCCGGGAATTGCGGCGCTTCTACACGGAGGCTGCCGATTTCGGATTGAAGACGGGGCTGTCGGTGTCGGTATCGGCCGGTTTCGGACGGTTCGCCATCCTCACCTTCACATCATCGTCACTGAGCAGTGCGCGCGGCTGCATTGCGGGCGAGATATCCGGGCTCGGCATAACTGCCGCAGCCTTCCTACACTCAAGGATGCGAAACATGGAACATCTGGAAAGCAATTGCACGCCAGCGCTAAACGCTCGGGAGCTCGCCTGCCTCAAGTGGTCGTCCGAGGGAAAGACGATGCTGGAGATCGCCGACATACTCGATATCACCTATACGTGTGTGCGCCGCAATCTCAAGCGAGCCATGGACAAGCTCGGTGTCTGCAAGCTGTCTCAAGCGACCGCGGCCGCCACCCGGCGCTTGCTGATCTGAAACCAAGCGTATGGGAATGCTGCCGCAGCTGGACGTGCCTGTCTTGGCCAATGTCATCGATAGGCGCCGGGAAAGACGATATCCTGGTCGACGAGGACGTTGAAGACGTAGCCCGGTCTGATGCTGAGCCTGGGCTGCACGTCGAGGTTTTTTGCAATTGTCCGTTCGGCCACCCTGCCGAAGGTCTCGGCAAAACTGCGACGGGCGGCGTCCGAGGCCGTATCGCGCCCTCTGTCGCGCTGGTCGGTTGGAAGTGACATATCGATACCCGCGCCGATCAAGGCGACGAGCGCTGCGGAGCCAAAGGTTCTAAGGAGATGTCGATCGACCTTGTCCTTAAAGCCGCCATAGCCTTCGGCGTCGGTGCCGGCCATCCCGCCGATCTGCAAGGTAGAACCGTTCGGAAAGATGAGGTCGGTCCAGACCACCAGCACCCGTGACTGCCCGAAAGCGACTTCGGCGTCGTAACGGCCGAAGAGCTTGGTGCCTTGGGGAATGATGAGATGGCGACCGGTGGCGCTGTCATAGATCGGATGATTGACCTGGGCCGAGATACGACCTGGGAGGTCGGAGTTTATGCCCGTAATCAACGTTGCGGGAATAACCGAGCCTCGCTTCAGCTCGAAAGGCGATTGCGCGGCAATGACCCCCTTTGGCAAGTATCCAAGCTCCTTGATGTCAGAGTTGAAGAAGGCCTCCTTGGAAGCCTGGAGGTTGGGATCTGCCTCCTTGCCCTCGAGCGCTCTTGCCAGGACCTCTGCGGGATTACGAGATGCGGGCATATTGCTGCTTGGTGCGCTCTCCATCTTGGTGGGTTCCGCCCCTTCTTTGATCTCAACGGTGAGAGGAGAGTCGAGGGCTGCGTCTCTTGCCTGAAGTCTCGCCATGTCCTGCCGATGGCGCTCACGAAGAAGCTGTTCCTTTCGTTCACGCTGGAACTGGTCCAACCAATCATCTTCATTCCCCTGGCTCCTGGTTTCAGCAGCGTAGGCCGGAAGCGGCGTCTTCTCGGGGGCAGCTTGGACGTCCGACGAAGGCACCTCGGTTGAAGGCTCGGCCGCAACGCCTCCAGTGCGCGTTGTCTCCAGCGGTTCGGCGATGATGCCGTCGGCGACGCCCCGCTTGATGCTTTCGGCAAAGGATGATGCCGAACCGCCTGAGGACACCTCCGCCCCAATGTCGGTTCGGTGTCCGATTCCTCGCGAGGTGAGGCCGGCGACGATGACGGCGAAGAAAATGATTATCATCGCGCCCGCGACAAAGAGCGGTAGCCGATTGACCCTGCGGATGTGCTTCGGGGCGTGAGAAAGCTGCAGCGATTGAGCCATGACAGGTTCCTATCGATGACGCGTGACGGCGAGCGGTGTCGCGGGCTGAGCACCTGCTGGACTCGTCCGGTAAGCGCGCGTCAGGGTAACCTCAGGTGTCGATAGCCGCACGAGAACGACATCTTCGAACGCCGTGCTGCCATAGGTGACCTCAGTTGCCGGATTTTTCGCCGGAGCCTGTTCCTCTTTGGCGAGCACCGGGTACCCCCAGAGCTTGAGTGCAGTTTCGAGCGCTTCGCCCGATCGGTCGCCTGGGGACACAGAGATCGAAGGCGGCTTCTCGTTTCCCATCGCTTCGACGAAGCGGCTTGCCATATCGCCGGCAATTGCTGTTTCGGCACTCATCGAGATTTCTTGAGGAAGCGCGTCAATCGTCGGCGAAGGCGCGCCACCTTGGCAACCACTCACAAGGACTGCGACGAGAATGGGCGCAGCAAGACCCCTCATCACCTACCCTCCCCTTCTGATCGTGACTTTCTCCTGGCGCCATCCGACGCCCGAGACGAGAACTGCGCGCTCAACATCGAAATCGACGATCATCACCCCGCTCTTCATTCGGTAATTGACGACCCTGTTCTGGCCGCCGGAAACAACGAAGAGGACTGGCGCGTCCTGGCTGGCGATCGACTTCGGGAACTGGATGTAGGTTTTCTGTCCATCCGAATAGACCCGTGTCGGTTTCCAGCGGGCTCGACCGTTGATCGAATAGGTGAAATCGAGCCGTTCGGCGGGGACGCTTCCGGCGCCCGCCTCCAGCCGGGCATTGGCATCGGCGAGGCTCGCGGACCTGTCCTCCTGATAGGCAAAGCCGACGCGCGCCATGTAATGGGTCGGATGAGACTTCAGCTGGATATGGTAGGTGCGCCTCGACGTCGTCACCACCATGGACGTTGTTATCGAAGGTTCGGACGGCTTGATCACGAGATGGATCGCCTGCCCGCCGGCGCCGCCAGATGTCGCCGCCTCAATCTTCCAGCGAACGGTATCGCCAACGAGCACGTCACGCACGATCTCGCCCGCCTGGAGCTCGATGTCACACACCTGGAGTGGGGAGCACACGATCGATGGCTGGCTTGTGCCGTAAAGGAAGATGACCTTGCCATCGGGGCCGGTCGTGGTAACGCCGGAAGCTGCCCGCCATTTTGCCGACAGCCGGGCCGCATTCGCTTCCTTCGTCGTGATGGCTTCGCCGTAAACGGCTCCACTCGGCACGAACGAGCCCAAAATCAGTGTCAGTATGCCTGCTCTACTGTAACTCACGTCTTTCCCCCTCCCCGTCAAAGCTGCGCCGTCCAGTCGAGATCCCTGAGGTAGAGGCCGATTGGATTGAGACGGATAACCGCCTCATCCTGTGGCGCCGTCAGGGTGACCGTCGCGATCCCGCGGAACCGCCGCACGCCGGTCTCTTTGCCGGCCCGGTCGCGTTCGAACTCGGTCCAGTCGACCTGGTAGGTCTGGTCCGAAAGCGCCACCACGTTGTTCACCTCGATCGCGACGGTTGCGCGGCGCGCCCTTTCGAATGGCGAATTGTCCCGGAACCAGGCGTTCACTTTGCCCGTCGCCGGATCGGCGTTCCGAAGCAGCGCATAGGTTCGGTCGATGTATTGCTTCTGGACGACGGCGTCAGGCGTTACCGACCGGAAACTGGCAAAGAAGCCTGCAAGCGAGGCACGCACAACGCGCTGGTCGGCGTAGTCGATCTGCTCGGGGAAGCCTGCGCTGACGGCCGCTCCGAGCTTGTCGACCTCGACGATGTAGGGCACGAGCTTGACCTTCGAACTCTGGTAGAGCCCATAGCCGAAACCGATGATCGAGATCGCCATGGCGGTCGTTCCGATGATGCGCCAGGCGATTGCTGATCGAACATAGGAGCCGTAGCGTTCGTTCCACTCCTGGCGCGCGGCGATGTAGGGGTTCTCGGGGGCATCTCGGGCAGCCATCTCTCATGATCCTCCTTGAGCGCTTCAGTGGTCTGTAGGGTCGGGCGGCGATCGCCGGCCTCTGCCTTGGGCTGGGGCCTTGTTGTCGAGCTTGTCATTGGCAAGGCCCATCAAGGAGCCGGCGTGAGCGCCGGGCGCGCCGATTGCCTTGTCCTTTGCCGCGGAGCCTGCCGCCTGCGCACTGGCGGCGGCACCATGCTTCATGCCGTGAAGAGCTGAGGCCGTAGCCGATGCACCAGCCGCACGGGCGGACTTTGCCGCAGCAATACTGGCAGCCGTCCCTCCGGCCGCGAGAAACGCAGTGCCGGTCGCAAAGGATGCCGCCTGGCCGCCGTGTCGAATCGCCTCCATTCCGCCGGTGACCGATGCGCCTTGAACGACGCCCTGCAGAATGTTTGGAACGTAGATCGCAATGATGAAGACGACGACCGAGATGCCGGCGATGGCGAGCGTCGTGACGAATTGCTGTGTTTCTCCAGTCCGAGCGCTGGCGAGACCCAAAAGCACTTCCGAACCGATCCGGGCAATCATCACGAGCGCCATCAGCTTCAGCCCGACGCTGAACGCGTAAACGAGATACCGCACGGCAAAGTCCTTCGTATGGGAAGAACCTCCGAGCCCAAGCATGATCATTCCGGCCAGGAGGCCGACATACGCCTCAACCATGATGGCGACGAAGATTGCCGCGACGAGCGAGAAGGAAATCACCACCACGACCATTGCAAGGACCGCCGCAATCGCCAGCGCATTGTCTTCGAAGAGCCCGAACTGGATCTGCTTCGACATGTGCGAAGCGACCTGCATCCCTGCGTCGAATATATCCGCCGGCGAGGCCGATCCACCACTGGCGCCGATCTGAAAGAGGCTGTCGACCACGCTCTTTGCAAAGGTAGGGCCTTGCTCGAGCGCGAAGGCGAAGAGGCCTATGAAGATGATTCGACGTACGAGTTCGGCAAACCAGCTGTCGAGCGACGCTGCCTGTAGAGCAAGCCACACGGCAGCGATTGCCACTTCGATACCGGCGAGGATCCAGAACAGAGATCGCGCGGCCGACAGCACCCGCGCCTCCCAATCCTTGGCAGCGGCGGCGACCTGATTTTCGAGTTCGGTTAGGACGCTTCCATCCTGTGCCTGGACCTCAAGGGCGGAGCCGAGCAGCAGGCAGGACATCACGACAAATGACCGAGCTAGCTGGGCGGAATTGTTGCCGAATGGAGAGGTGTTGAGGTCGAACTTGCTCACCAGCGAAGCTCCATCTTCTGCCCCCCAGGACCGAGTTGGGCCGGCCCATCGAAAAAACGCTCCCGTCTGGCTTGGGCGAGATCCTTGTCCGTCTGGTTGCTTTGGTACCAGGTCGCCATCATCGTCATCTGCTGGGACACAAGGCCCCGCAGCTTCTGGATTTGCCCGACTTGCTCGGCCGCTATCTGGTGGCCGACCTGAAGCGCCTTCATTTGCCCGTCAGAGGTTTCCGAGAGCGAACGAAGCGAGCGCATCGTCGCCTCTTCGCTCGAAAACTGCGCCGCGGTGAGGTTCGCAGCCTTCAGTGTGCCGGTGATGGTGTCGCGATTGGTGTCGGACCATGTCTGATAGTGCGACGAGAATGTTCTCCCATCAGGCAATCCGGTCTTGAAGTCGGCGTAGCTTGCGAAGCGCTGGCGCAGGACGTCATCGGCGTTGCCCATGGAGAAGGATATTCCCCGGCCGCCATCGACGACCTGTTGTAGGCGACGGAGATCCGCTTCGATCTTTCCCCACGCGTGGTGCGGAAGGCGAGCGGTGTTCTGCAGCATGTTGTCGTAAATCTTCAGCTGGTTCTGGATCTGCTCGGCAAGCTGACCGATCTGCTTTACCTGGTTCTCGATCTGGACGCCGGACTTTTCGAGGAGGTTGATGAGCTCGGCATTATTGGCAAGCTGGGTCCATTCGGTGGCCGCACCCGTGGCCCCGCCAGCGCGTGCCGGATAGTTGCTTGCCGCCATCGCAAGGAGCGACAGGACCGCGAACTCAGTCATCTGCAAGAAGCGTTTCCGCATCGGGAATCCCCCTCGATTTGAGCCATAGGGTGGGCCAGTTTCGGCCGTGATCGTGATGAAGCGCGCGAATGCGCTTTAGATCGTCCTTGCCAGTTGCACCGGTGAAGGCGAGCGCGAGCGGACCGAGGGCCATGTCGAAAAGGCGCCGGCCCTCCGGAGAGGTCACGTAGTATTCTCGCTTCGGCGTCGCCGCTGCGATGATCTCGATCTGGCGTTCGTTGAAGCCCATTCGCTGATAGAATTCTCGGGCGCCCGGCTGGCGGGCGGCGGTATTGGGAAGGCATATCTTCGTCGGGCAGCTTTCCCTCAGCACATCGATGATGCCGGAACGTTCGGCGTCCGAGATTGACTGGGTTGCAAGCACCACGGCGCAATTTGCCTTGCGCAACACCTTCAGCCATTCGCGGATACGATCGCGAAAGACCGGATGGCCGAGCATCAGCCACGCCTCGTCGAGAATGATGAGGCTCGGGGCGCCGCTCAGTCGCTTCTCGATGCGGCGGAAGAGGTATGTGAGTACCGGAACGAGGGTGCGCTCGCCGAGGCTCATCAGTTGTTCGATCTCGAAAGTCTGAAAGTCACCAAACGAGAGTGTATCGGTCTCGGCGTCAAAGAGGCTGCCCAATGGACCGTCGAGCGTATAGTGCCGGAGAGCATCCTTGATCGCCTTGAGCTGAACACCGCTCACGAAATCGGACAGGGACCGTCCGGGGGACCCGGCCATTAGTTCGATTTGACGGGAGATCGCATTGCGTTCATCGGGCCCGATCGATGCGCCCTGCAGTTCTGCGAGTGTCTCGATCCATTGGCTCGCCCATGCTCGGTCCCCCTCCCCTTCCAGATCGAGAAGCGGGCAGAAGCAAAGAGCGGCCCCCTCCCCTTCCCCTCCGATATCGTAGTGATTACCGCCGACGCCAAGCGTCAGGGGCAGCATCGAGTTTCCCTTGTCGAAAGCGAATACCTGCGCTCCGAGGTAGCGGCGAAACTGCGCAGCAATCAGTGCAAGCAACGTCGATTTTCCCGATCCCGTCGGACCGAATACGAGCGTATGGCCGACGTCATCGACATGGAGGTTGAGACGGAAGGGTGTAGAGCCAGAGGCGACCTGCATCAAAGGCGGCGACTGCTGCGGCAGATAGGGGCATGGTGCAGTTGGGTTCCCGGCCCAGACCGTGTTGAGGGGCATGAGATCGGAAAGATTGCGCGTATTGATCAATGGCTCGCGAAGATTGCAGTACCAGATGCCGGGGAGGCTGCCGAGATAGGCTTCGGTCGCATTGAGCGTTTCGATCCGCGCTCCGAAACCTTCCGCCTGGATCGCTTGCCTGATCATCTCGCATTTGTCGCGGACAGTAGCGCTGTCGACCCCAAAAACAATGACGACGGGCGTGTAGTAGCCATAGGAAACCAGTTCGGATGATGCCTGGGCGATCGCGTCCTCCACCTCGGCGACCATGGCGATTGCATCCTGGTCGACGGATCGACTGTCCGTCTGAAAAAGCTGGTCGAAGAATGGGCGAACCTTTTGCTGCCATTTCTTGCGGGTGCGTTCGAGGCGTTCACGAGCTTCCTCGGGATCCAGGAAGATGAACCGTGATGACCAACGGTAGCTGAGCGGCAGGCGATCCAGATTGTTCAGAATTCCGGGCCAGCTTTCCGATGGCAGCCCATCGATCGCCACCACGCCCACGTGGTGATTGTCCACGATCGGGTTGATACCATGGTGGAGCTCGGCTGTTGCCAGCCAATCGAGGTACATCGCTATGTCGGGCAATCTGACCGGATGGTTCTCCCCGGTGATGCAAAAGCGAATGAACTGGAAAAGCTCATGGAAGCGGTGTCTTCGTGCTCCGTTGCCTGGATCGAGCTCTCGCGTTGCCATGCGGCGAAGCGAGATCCAGTTTGCGAGATACTGTTCGACCTCGCGGGCACGGGTCCGAAAAAGATCAAGCGCCGCGTCGGCGAAGCCCTTCTGACGACTTTCAGGGTCGGCGTAGACATATCGCGCGAGCCCGCGTCGATTTGCTTCGAGCGGACGTTGCGTAAGGATGAGGGCGTGGCGGCTCTCGAAATGTGCCCCCTCCCTTTCGAAATGCTTCCGGCGTTCGGCATCGATCGCTTTCGTTACCGGATCGGGAAAATACGAGCGGTCGGCGCTCGGATATGTGGCGGCGTCTACCCGCAGCGCCTCTATCTGGATCATCCACCCAGATCCCAAACGAGCGAGAACCGCGTTGATCTGGCGGGATATTTCGTTGCGCTCCAGGTCCGTGGCACTCTCGCTGTCGGGGCCTGCGAAGTACCACCCTGCCATCAGTGAGCCGTCTTTCAAAAGGATGACCCCATTGTCGACAAGTGCGGCATAGGGCACGAGATCGGCAAAGGAGGGTTCGGTCGAGCGGAAGCGCGCTAGATTGACCATCGCGACACCGTCAGCCCTTCCGCCATGGCGTCGCGGTCGGGCGATAGGTCCGCCGATAGCGCATGTGGCGGATGTAGACCTTGCGCATGAGGGGATCTGCTTTTGCCATCCGCCTCAAGACGCCGATCGCCAGGATCCAGAGGGTAAGGCCGATCAGGGCCGAATAGACGGTCAGGACGACAAAGATCAGGATGACCGTCGCAAGCCCCGTGACGAGGACGAGTTCGCGATCGGCGCCCAAGAGCAAGTTTGGGCGTGAGAGGGCACGATGGACACGGTTTCGCTCGAGGAGGCAGAAGACCTCAGGCATTGCCCGCGCCTCCCCTCGTTTCTGAGTGAAAGATGTTGAGCGAAGCATGGTCGCCGATCGATGCGCCGGTTGCTCCGAACAGCTGGACGATCTGTGTCGCGCCGAGCAGGAGACCGGCGACGAGCACGATGTAAAACAATCGCCTGGCGAAATCGTTGAGTTCGCCGCCGAAGATCAGCATACCGCCGGCGACGGCGACCGCAGCAAGCGCGATGAAGCCGGCGACAGGGCCTGTAATCGACTGCTGAATTTGTTCGAGTGGACCCTCCCAGGGCAGACCGCCGCCCGAGCCGGCGAACACCGGTTCCCCGCTGAAGAAGGTCAGCAGTCCCGCGAGAGCTACCATTGCAATTCGTGTTTCACGCTGCATGTCGTTCCCCGTCTTGATAAGGTTCCAGGAGGTAGGCCGTCCCGTCGTGTCCAATGAGGCGCATAGGCTCTCCGAGCCGCCGGCCGGTCGCCGTGCGTTCGATCGAAACGACGAGATCGACTGCTTCGGCGATGACGTCCTGCATTGGCTGCCGGCTTGTCTCCGCGGTCAGCTGCTCCAGCCTGCGAAGTGCCGAACGCGCGGAATTGGCGTGCACCGTCGCGATGCCTCCGGGGTGCCCCGTGTTCCATGCCTTGAGAAGAGAAAGGGCGGCCGCGTCTCTGACTTCGCCCACGATGATCCGGTCCGGTCGCAGCCGGAGTGTGCTCTTCAGCAAGCGCGCCATGTCGATCTCGTCGCTGGTGCGCAGCGAAAGGACGTTGTGCGAGCCGCAACGTATTTCGACCGTGTCCTCAAGGATGATGAGGCGGTCATCCGGTGCGACCGTCGCGATCTCGCAAATGAGCGCATTTGCCAGTGTCGTTTTGCCGGAGCCGGTCCCGCCTGAGACGAGGATGTTGAGCCGGTCGGCAACAGCCCTTGCTAGGAGACGAGCCTGCTTCCCCGTCATGAAGCCATCGTCCACATACTGCTCGAGAGGAATGAGACGCGAAGCGCGCTTGCGTATGGAGAAGGATGGTGCAGCGACGATCGGTGGCAGCAGCCCCTCGAAACGGTGTCCACTGACTGGCAGCTCGGCCGACACGATTGGTCTGTGTTCGTCGACCGCCGTACCTGTCGCATGGGCTATGCTGCCGATTGCGATCTCGGCGGCGGCGGTATCCATTTCTCCAAGGCGCGCGATCGATTGACCGAGGCGTTCCACGTAGAGGCTGCCGTCCGCGTTGAGCATGATCTCGACGACGCTCGGGTCATCGAGTGCAGCCCGAATTGCTGGACCAAGGGCTTCCTCGAGCTTGCGGACAAGGCGGGGAAGGGAGCGGCTATGCGTCATGACAACACCGACGAGGTCGGTGCGGCGGGGCGATCGAAGGTTGAGACATATCCAACTGGCTTGAGCCGCTCGAATGTCCCTGAGTCAACGGCGAGAACACCAGCCAATGCTCTTGTCCGGCCTACCCTTTGTGGTGGTCCGAGCCGACGAAGTAGCCACCCAGCACGTCCAAGGATGCGCTCGATGGCAAGGTCGGTGACCGTGACCACCTGGGTGTGTCCGCGCGAAAGGCACCATTCGAGGATGCCGGCAAACATGAGGCGGGTAACATGGTGGAGACCGCCGCGACCCTTCCTTTGTGTGGTCGTATCGACGCAGAAGCGCGAGCTTTCAACCATCTGTGCGTGTGGGGAAAACGCCTCATCCGAGACGAGTTGCGGGAACACGGACATAAGCATCGTCGGCCCCGTGGCGGGGAGAAGGCGAACACAGCCGACCACGTCATTCTTTGCAGTGACAGCGAGTATGTAGACGGGATCAAGATCGTCGAACGTGTCGCGCTCCCGGCCATCGCGCGCGGCGACCTGCCAGCCCAGGCGTTCATCGAAGACCTTCGCACGAAGGTCATACATCTGGTCGAGGAAGCGCCGGGTGTCGCTCCAACTGCCCTTCTCAATGGCGATCACCATCATCGGTCGTCCTCCTCCGTTTACTGGGGGAGAAGTGCTACGACTGAGGACATCGTCGCGAGGGGTAAAAATGCTCCTGAAATTTCGCCACGTCGATTCTAGGGGCAGAGAGATCTTCCCTGACCGAACGGATGTGCGGCCCGTCGGAGAATAGTCAGCGCATTCTGAACGTCGAAATGTGACCGGTCGTGGCTGATGCGCCGAGCTGATTCGGGCGGGTGGGGTGCAATGTGTGGGAGATCGCCGCGCTAACGACGCCGTTCAGGTGAGCAAAAGTGTGCGTAAACTCATCGGGTGGCCTAGATTGCATTCAGCAAAAAAGAGTGCAATTTCAGGGAGTAGGCCGGTTTTCAACGCTGAGGGCTCGCGTTGAGCGTTAAGGCTTTGTTAACCCTATAATTCTGGACGGTTTGGGAGAATCGTGTTCTACCTCTTGGCGGGCAATGGTCGGTAAACCGGCTTTAGGCCGCCAAGAGGGAAAAATGGCGATAGCTAGACGCGCAGAAACTGACGTTCAACTCAAGGAAGACGCTGCCGCCAAGATCTTGCGGCACGCCGGTCTTTTGTCGAGCCAGCTGCAGCAGCTGCGGACCCGCATGTACCCGCCGAAATCCGAGAAGACCTTGAGGTCATTTCTCACCAACGAAGTTTCGAAGCTGACATCCATACCGGATTCGACCCTGAAGCTGATGTCATCCGAGGGTCGCGGGCCGACGCCAAGCCGCCTTGAGAACAATCACAGGGTCTATACCCTCGCCCAGATCAACGAGCTTCGGGAGCTGTTTGCCAAGCAGAAGCCTGCCGAGGCCCTGCGCTTTCTGCCTCGCCGACGCCCGGGCGAGCACTTGCAGGTCCTCGCGATCGCGAACTTCAAGGGCGGAAGCGCCAAGACGACGACCTGTGTTCATCTTGCGCACTATCTCGCTTTGCAAGGCTATCGCGTTCTCGCACTCGACCTCGATCCCCAGGCATCGCTCTCTGCAATGTTCGGCGCACAGCCGGAAATCGATGTCGGCGCCAACGAAACGATCTACGCGGCGCTTCGCTACGACGACGCTGAGCGGCGGCCGATCAGGGACATCATCCGCAAGACCTACTTTGATGGCGTCGATCTCGTTCCCGGCAACCTCGAAGTCATGGAGTACGAGCACGAGACCCCTCGTGTCCTGGCGCATAAGTCGAGCTCCGGTGCAATCTTCTTCGAGCGTCTGAAGCTTGCCCTGGCGGATGTCGAAGAAGACTACGACATCGTCCTTCTCGATACGCCGCCGTCCCTTGGCTTCCTGACGCTCAGCGCAATCTACGCTGCTACAAGCATGGTCATCACCGTTCACCCCGCCATGCTGGATGTGGCGTCCATGAGCCAGTTCCTCCTGATGATGGGCGATCTGATCAGCGTTTTGAATGAGAACGGTGCCCAACTCGACCAGGACTTCATCCGATATCTCGTGACGCGGCATGACCCAAACGATGCCCCTCAGTCGCAAGTCGTTGCGATGCTACGGCATATGTTCGGGACAGACGTCCTCCTGCCCACTGCCATCGAAAGCACAGCGGTTGAAGCGGCCGGCTTGGCAAAGCGTTCGATCTACGAGCTCGAAATGGGCCAGATTGGGCGTGATACCCATAAGCGCGCCCGCGAAGCCGTCGATGCGGTCAATGAGGCGATCATCCGCCTTGTCAACGATAGCTGGGGGCGGCCATGAGCAAGTCTTCTCGCAAGTCGATTGTCGCGAGCTTCGGTTTGCTGTCTCAAGAACTGGAGAGCAAGCTCGCAGACGACCCGCACCCTGTGCCACCTCCTGCCCCGTCGCCGCGTGTCGGCGCGGGCGTCGTCGGTGCAGCACATCGTGCTATCGATGACATCAGGGCTGAACGGGACCGTTTGAGGGCGATCGTCGAGACAGGCGGGGGGGCGATCCTTGATCTGGATCCCGCGTTCATCGACCCTTCCCCCTATCCCGACCGGCTGCCGGACGACGACGCCGGCGATTTTGAGACGTTCAAGGGTTCGATCGAGTCCGAAGGGCAAAAGGTTCCTATTCAGGTTCGGCGCCACCCGTCGTCCTCCGGGCGCTATCAGATTGTCTATGGCCACAGGCGCTGGCGTGCTGCCAGGGAGCTTGGGCGCGCCGTTCGTGCGCTCGAGGTTGAGATCTCCGACCTGGATCTGGTCGTCGCGCAAGGCATCGAGAATGCCAGCCGGCAGGACCTGACCTGGATCGAGCGGACGCTGTTTGCATCGCGAATGGATGATGCCGGAATCAAAGCGCGGAACATCTATGCGGCACTGTCGATTGCGGATGCAGAGCTCGCTCGTATGCGCGGCGTCTATCGATCAATACCTGCCGATGTGATCGAAGCGATCGGGCGGGCTCCCAAGGTGGGGCGGCCGCGCTGGATAGAGTTCGCGAAAACCATTGCAAGCAATCCAGGTTCTCTAGCTGTGGTTCGGCAGGTGCTCACGGATGCGGGTGACGGTGTATCGGTGTCGGATCAACGATTCCAGCGGGCTTTCGAAGCGATAAAGCCGTCGACCCAGCCGCGAGAGGACCGCAATGAACTAGCCGCCAGCGATGGCATGAAACTGGGTGCCTGGAAGATGTCGCCCAAGGAGCTTCGAATCTCGGCGGACGGCCCTCTCGGACTTGAGTTCGTGAAGTTCGTCGGGAAGGAGTTGCCAGCCCTCATTGAACGCTTCTCTCGCGAGCGTGAAAATTAGAACCCTGACACTGTCAGAGGGTCTCATTCGACAAGGGAATACGGAAAGGAACACCGCAAAAGAAAAAGGCCCCCAAACGTTGCCGTAGTGGAAGCCTCTCTCATATCTGGACAATCTGAGAATCGCATTTCCACGAATCCCCGTCAAGAGTGATTGGCACCGAATTTGGTGAGCGGACTTCTTTTGCCTTTTGAGAGGTGAAGGAAATGCAGAGTGGAAGTGTGACGACGCCCTTCGGGCGGCGGCCGATGACGCTTGCGCTGGTAAGACGGCAGATGGCATCCACCGAGATCAGTTCGGACAAGACGGCTGACAAATGGAAAGTGTTTCGTGACGCCTGCGAAGCCAGGACGCTTCTCGGGCTACAGGATCGTGCACTTGCCGTGCTTGACGCGCTCTTGAGCTTCTATCCTGAGACCGATCTGCGCCAGGGAGCGTCTCTCATCGTCTTTCCGTCGAATGCTCAGTTGTCGGTCCGTGCGCACGGTATCGCCAGCGCCACGTTGCGGCGACACTTGGCGACGCTCGTTGACGCTGGCCTGATTGTTCGCAAAGACAGTGCAAATGGGAAGCGTTATGTCCGCAAGGACAGGGCTGGCGACATCGAGGATGCGTTCGGGTTCGATCTTTCCCCGCTCCTTGCCCGATCGGAGGAGCTCGCGCAGATGGCCCAGCAGATGGCGGCAGAACGCGCGCTGTTTCGCCGGACCAAGGAGGCGCTCACCATTCGCCGGCGCGATGCCCGCAAGCTCATCTCGGCAGCGATCGAAGAAGGCGCGAGTGGCGATTGGGGCAAGATTGAAGACGTGTATTTGGCGCTCGTCGCCCGCATACCGCGATCTCCGACGATCCACGACCTGGCATCGATCCTCGAAGAGATGGATCTCCTCTGCGCAGAGATAGTCAACCAGCTGGATGGTTTGGATATTTCTGAAAATATGAGCAGCAATGATGCTCATATTGAGCGTCACATACAGAATTCAAACACCGAATCCACCAATGAACTTGAACCAAGCTCTAGAAACGAGCTGGGGGCGAAGGCTGAGCCAGAAAAGCCGCCACTGAGGGAGCCGCTGAAGGCGTTCCCGTTGAGTATGGTGATGCGGGCCTGCCCTGAGATCACGATGTACGGACAAGGCGGGACCATATCGAGCTGGCGCGACTTGATGGCAGCGGCCGTGGTGGTGCGTTCGATGCTGGGGGTGAGCCCGAGCGCTTACCAGGATGCTTGCGAAGTGATGGGACCTGAAAATGCGGCGGTTGCCATGGCGTGTTTGCTCGAGCGGGCAGGACACATTAACTCGGCCGGAGGTTACTTGCGCGATCTGACGTCAAAGGCGCGACGCGGCGAATTTTCACTTGGCCCTATGCTGATGGCCCTGTTGAGAGCGAGCGGAAGCCCCGACCGGCAGGTTGGGTAGACGATTTCCGTCCCGGTTTTCGCATTGTCGTTCCTGGCGGAACCGGGCGCGACAGTGGCAACCCGTGCAGTATGCGGCCGATCCTGAGAGGAGAGCACATTGGCTTCTTCTGACGTGCGGCCGACAAAGTCGGACCGTTCGTGTGGACCCCCGCTTGAGGCATGCGCTTCTCGATGGTGGACAGTTTCTGTGGCGGGGCTCAAGCAGGTTTCCGAGAAGATCCGGCGCCGCCGTCTGTGCACCATCGGTGTAGAAGCAGCTATCATGAGATAGATTCGGCCGAGTTACCGCCACGCCCCTCGAACAGTGGCAACTCATTGTCGGCGACCAGGAACGGTCCCGACCTGGGTCGATCTGTACCCAACCCTACCGCGAGGTCCCGGGTAACAGCCATGTTTCGCTCGACGTTTTGCCTACTCCGGCCGCGGAAACTGTGGCTCCAATTGAAAAAATGCCATCATTGCACTATATGCAATCAATGATGACTGGAGGCGATTTACATGGCCAGCATGACCATTCGCAACATCGACGATCGATTGAAACAGAGGCTGCGAGTCCGCGCAGCGACCCATGGCCGATCGATGGAAGACGAGGCCCGTGATATCCTGAAAATGGTGTTGGCGCAGCAGGAGACAACGGCGGGAAACCTCGCTGGCGCGATCCGCGCGCGCTTGCAGCCGCTTGGCGGCGTCGAGCTGGAAATTCCCGCGCGCGAACCGATCCGTGACGCTCCGGATTTCTCTGCAATATGATCGTTCTCGACACAAATATCATATCTGAGCTGCTGTTACCGGCTCCCGAGCCCGCGGTTGTCGAGTGGCTTGCGGAACAGCCTCCCGCCGCCATCTTCACGACCACGATCACTGAAGCCGAAATCCTATATGGTCTACGCCTGCTTCCCGATGGTCGCCGCCGGCGCGACCTTGAAGCGGCAATCTTGCCGATCTTTGCGCAAGACCTCGCCGGTCGCGTGCTGCCGTTCGATCGGGAGGCCGCAGACGTTTATGGGATGATTGCAACTGAGCGGCGCAAGGCGGGTCGCCCGATCAGTCAGTTCGACGCCCAGATCGCCGCCATCGCCCTTTCCCGTGGCGCCGCGCTGGCAACTCGGAATGTTCCGGATTTCGAGGATGTCGGTTTGGTAATCATAAACCCGTGGCGGGACAGGTAAGGTGGCGGACGCCGCAAATCGATCGACGTTACTGCCGGCTCGATACTGCATCGAGCCGAGCAACTCGACGCGCTTGATGCCATCCTGCCGTTCGACCGTCGCGACCAACTCGCTGCCCTGTTGACGGACGACGACGTCGCCACGGGCAGCCCCCTCCCCTGGTCGGCGCCGGAGAGCCTGCTACTTAAGTTCGTCGCCCACCATCTCTGGGACCCGGACAAGTGCGCGGAAGATCCAAGCCATGGCATGCCGGCGGAGGTGGAAGCTGGCTTGCGTTCTCAACCTCTGTTGAGCGCCGACGGGCCGCATGCCCCCGAGACCGTGCGGCGCCGGTTGACGAGCTGGTCGATCCTTACCCGTTGGCGCGGCCTGACAGGCGCCTTCGATGGTTCCTCGCTCAAGTCGGCGCCACGGTTTGCGGTCCGCAGCCAGCGCTCGGCCGCGTCAACGCAAGAGCAGACAAGCGGTGACCGGCGATATCCTGGCAAAGCTGCTGCAGGCCTGCAGCCGGCGAGCGCCCCGTCAATCTGCGCTATAGGGCACTGCTTCTGACCGCTTTCGCCTCCGGCGGCCGTCGCCGGTCGGAAGTGGCCGCGCTTCGTGTCGAGGACCTGACAGATGGGGATTCCGTGCAGACCGATCCGGCAGATCCTGGCTCCCCTCCCCTGCCTGTCGATCCGTCTCGGCCGCACCAAGACGACCACGAACGATGATGACGACCAGGTGTTTCTGATCGGTCGGCCCGTGCTGGCTTTAAAAGGATGGTTGGAGCAGGCCGGTATCAGGAACGGTCCGGTCTTTCGGCGCATCGATCAGTGGGGGAACATCGATCGCCGTGCGCTCACGCTCTTCTGGCTCGGCTTCCACCTCCGATCTATCGCACTTGTCATCGGCTAATGCCGCCCTTCCCCAGGCTTCGGCCCGCTGCATAAGCGACATCATCTCTCCCTTCAAGCGTTGCGAGCGTTGTAGGTCGGCGGCGTGCTCGGCATTTTGTCGCGGATCGTAGAACACGCCAATTTGCGCACCGGCCGCCTTTCGCTCCGCTTCCAACTCCGCCGTAAGTGTGGCCAATTCGGCCTTCACCGCAAAATAGCGTTTCATCACGACGATGAGTTCGCGGTCGTCCGTTTTCATCATCGCTCCCGAGATTCTGTTTGCATGAGGACAATGATGATCAACAACAAGGGCAGAATCGCGATGGTTCATTAGACCTCACAGTTTGGCGCAACGAAAAAGTCTGGCGTAGAAGGAGGTGGGCCACCCTAGCGTGAGTGACCGCCAGCGGAGCACGAGGAGCGCTGCCCGTTGGACCGAAGCGCTTCAGGAGGCGTGGTTGCTCCGATAAATGGATAATGGCGTTACCGCGCAGCAAGTCCAAGCCATCACGCCGGGCGGTGTGGTTTCTGTCAGACGTTACTGCAAGCGAAAAAGCCCGAGCAATCCCGGCCCTCCCCAAAAGATCGCCGTGCGAAATCGGCCTAGGCCTGCAAATTGTCCGCCGACATCTTGCCTGACTTGCGGTCCGAAACCAGTTCGTATGTGATCTTCTGACCATCTTTCAGCTCTCGCAGCCCAGCCCGCTCGACCGCAGAAATGTGGACGAAGACATCAGCGCCGCCGCCATCCGGCTGGATGAAGCCAAACCCCTTCGTCGCGTTGAACCATTTCACGGTACCAGTCGCCATAGTGTCTTCCTTCGATCATTTGCCGTGCCGCCCCAACGGCGGACATGGCTTGCCTCTACGCGTGAACAATTAGACGCTTTCGCGCCCCGGACAAGGCTGAATTCATCTCGAAGGACTGTCAACCTGGCGTGGTTCCGACGGCACGATCATTTCTGTGGTGCTTCATCTTAGGAGGCGTGTTTCTCAACTTTGCTGCCGGCAGGCGCGTTTGAGCGCATCAGCGCCATCAGCATTGGCCCGAGCGAAAACTTTTAAGTATCGATAGGGATCGATTTAGAGTCGCAGACGACCTGCGTTCGGGGCAATCACAGCCGATTAAGAGCCAAAGTCTTGCGCGCGAAAGTCCGGAAGGTTCGGCCAGATACGATGTCCTGGCGCTTGTGTCCCAGCCGGAGCGAGGTAGAATATAGAAGATTAGGCACCAAGGAACCAGAGAATGGCACTGAGCATCAAAGATCTAGAGACGGAACGCCTTGCCAAGGCACTGGCCGAGAAGACCGGTGAAACCATTACCATGGCGACCCGCCGCGCACTGGAGGAACGGCTGCGGCGCCTCGCAAATGCCGCAAGTCGCGATGTCCTTCTCGAGGAACTGGCCGCCAGCCGTAAGCGTTGGGCCAAGCTGCCGATTGTCGACAACCGCTCTGCCGACGAGATCTTGGGGTATGACGAAAACGGGCTCCCCAGCTAATGGTCATCGACACGTCCGCCATCGTCGCGATCGCATTCAATGAGCCCGAAGCAGAAACCTACGAACAAAAGGTCGTCGACGCGCCACGGCGCTTCATTTCCGCGGCGACAATCCTTGAACTCGCCATCGTCATCGAGGCGCGCCTCGGCGAGGCAGGTGCCGCAGAGCTCGATCTGTGGCTTTACAAGGCGGGTGTCGAAATCGTCGCCGTCGACGCGGAACAGATCGCGGTGGCAAGGCGAGCCTGGCGCAGCTATGGCAAGGGCCGACATCCGGCCGGCCTGAACTACGGGGACTGCTTCTCCTATGCGCTGGCCAAGACACGCAATGAACCGCTGTTGTACAAAGGCGATGATTTCTCCCGCACAGACATCGAGGCGGCATGACATGGCATCCATTGCACCAGGGAACCGCAAACGCAATGATCCGAGATATCAGTCGGCAGGATGCTTGTTCGTCAGCAGTTCGGCATTGAGATGATCAAGGCCCGGCTCCATTTCGGACTTTTCGACGGCGGCGCGATCGGCGCCGCGCAGGTCCGCCGTCGCCTCGACGCGACGGTCGCGCCGCGACAGCCGCAGATAATCCTCATAGGCAAGCAGCACGATGCGCGGCCGGCCATTCTTGGTGATGATCACCGGCTCACGCACGGCGGCATCCTGGTAGGCGCCGAAATTCTTCGAAACCGCCGCAGCGGTGACGGTCGACGTCATTTTGATACTCCTTTTTCCGGAAAGAACGGATTGTCGTAATTTCGGCAAGGCCCCTGGAGACTGTGGTCCGATGATCGACAACCATAGAAGGGCGGCTTCTGACAGCCAAGCGGTGCATCGAGAGCATGACGCGCTCGACGCGCTCGACGCATCCTGCCGTTTGATCGGCGCGACCAACCGCGCTGCGCTGCAGGATCAGGTATCAATCATGATGGATCTGGAGTCGGAAACGCCGTATGTCAGCCGCCCTGGATCACCGGAAACGCCGGAAATCCAGGCATTGCAGTCCCTTCCTCACCCTTGTTCAGCGGACTCATTTGCCCGATCGGATGGCCTGGACCTCACCCGAGATTTCGTTGGACAGACCCCTGGTTAGAGAGGCAGTGTAACGGCACGGTCCGTGAGCGGGGGCGCATCAAGGTGCAGGTTCGGTCATTAGCGTCGCATTTCGTGCCGGTGCTTTGTGCGCTTTTGCTTGTCTTGCTGTCATCGGCGATCGCATCAGCGCAGCAAGCCGATGTGGCGCTGGCGGTCGGCACAATCACCGATGACAACTATCCCGGTCGGGAGTCTGCTGGCAATGGTCTGGGCGAGGTTATCTTGCACCACCTCGTCACCACGCTGGGCGACGGCGGGGAGTTTGCATGGTGCGCGGGAAAGGTCGTCGAATGGCGGCGGATCGACGAGGTGATCAAGGAACAGAAGTTTCAGCAGTCGAAATATGCCGATCCGGCCACGGCGATCAAGAAGCTGGGTACTATCGCACCAGACTTTTTGATTGGCGGCCGCATCACATTCGGCGCCGGAAAAGCCGACTGGACCATAGAGACAAGAACCAACCCTGGCGGTGACCTTGTCGACAGCTTCACCGGCTTTTCAGACGACGATGCGTATCTGGACGAGGCTGCCCGGATTGCCGAACATGTGCTGGACAAGCTTTGTCCCGGCCCGTGGACGGTCACCGGCGGCGGCGCCCGGATCAAGGTGAGCGGAACCGTGGCGAAGTTGAACGAGGCGTTCAAGGTCGTCGGCAAGTTCCCCGGTGGCACCGCGGATTTCGTCTACACGCCAACGTCGCGCTCCGGCGGGACTGTGAAATATGTGCTTGCGGGGGGCGGCTTTTCAGGCGCCGGCAGCGGCACCTATACGATCGGTCCGTCGGGCGATGGCTCTAGGCTGACGATCAAGCAGACCACGAAGGGCTGCATCAACGGCGTACCGGGTTCGTGCAAGACCAACAACGAGGTACTGACCCTGACCCCGGTTTCGCGCTAACGGTCCGCTGTGAGTGCGGTTCTTAGCCTACGGCCAGGAGCGGCTTCGCGGTGTAAGCCCAAGTCGGCCAAAATCACGGCTTTGGGCCGACTGGGCTATAGCTGTACATCTGTTGCGGCGGGCGGACCATACGATGAACGGCGCCTCGGAGCCGCTCAACGATCCAGCCCTACCCACGGCGGTTGATAACCCGCACGAGGTTGTCCCAACTCTTTGTGTGGAACAACTTGCACCGAAGATTATTCGATCGTGTATGAACACTATCGCTCCGATCGCAATGTTGGCATTGTTTCTCTCGTCCGGCATCGTCGCTGCCCAGGGGCTTCGGCCGGTAGCCATCAACACCGCATCACTTGCTGAAAGCGCTTAATGCCGGCGCCGACTTTGCACCCGGCAAGACGGTTCAGGTTGTGGGGACGGGCCCGCCAAGACAGGGGAATGTCAAGCGGATCGAGGTGAGTAGAAAAATCGGACAGGTGCTCGCCTATGAAGAGGCAGGAAAGCTGCTGGCGGCTTATCCCGCGACGGTTGGAAGCAAGGATAATCCATCGCCCTACGGTACGGACAAGGTCAAGGGCGTCGCCCGGATGCCCGTCTATAGGTACGATCCGAATGTGAACTTTAAGCAGGGCAAGAACAACAAGGTTCTTATCATCCCCAAGGGACCGAATGGCCCGGTCGGCAGCGTGTGGATCGATTTAACCGAACCGACCTATGGGATCCACGGAACTCCCGACCCCGACCTCATCGACAAGGGAGCGTCGCATGGCTGCGTCCGCCTGACGAACTGGGATGCCGAAGAACTCGCAGGGATGGTCAAGTTCGGCGTCGTCGTCAAGTTCGTCAATTGATCGGTGCGGACCGCATACCAACTCGGCCGGGAAAGGTGAGTTTCTATGATCGCGGGAGCACGGTCGCTAGCGTGATCCCCACGAATGGACGCTGTTCGTCACCGCCGCCCACCCTGTCGATCTGGCTGAACTGTTAAAAGGGTGCTTTGTACTCTTCCCCCATGTTCAAGGACCATCGCTACACGGTCGGCTGACGGGCGCTTGATGCACACGATCTTGAGCCAGAAGGGGCGCGCTCGATGCGGGTGGACGGTGTGGTGATGGTGCCGCTCACGGGAATGCTAAACGATCTTACCTGGGATCTCGCGATGGCATGGAAGCCCCGTGACGCCCGCCGGGCGCTGCTCGCGTTCGTCGATCCCTGCGGAAGAGCTAGGCGGATCCCCGCAGGACGCAAGAAGATCATAGTTGCCGGCATGATCTGAGCAACCTTTCCCCCTCCGTCCGCGGGCGAAGTACGGAAACCTAATCCTAGGATGGCTGCTCCTTGGGTTGCCGGCCGATGAAGAACCCTGCTACCGACGCCCAGAAGCCTTTCGGCTTGTCGGCGAGTAACGAGCGAACCTGGCGGGCTGCCACCGCCGCACTTACCGTCGTGCCAAAGCGGCAGTAGCAGACAACGTCATGCAGTTCGTCATCGCTGATTTCGAAGAAGCGCTTCGCCTCGCCATAGGTGTCCGTTTCCATACCTGCAGCACGGAGCACCGGATCCCTAAATGCGATCGTTATCGGCGAATAGTCGCAGCGCAGGGCATTTCGCTCATCCATAACCTGGAATTCGGTTTCATGAAGCGTGTCCAGGTGTCTGTACCTGATTAGTTCCAGAAGCTCGGCCCAGCGCTCCAGCCGCTGCCGGCGCGTCATACCGTCTGGATCGAAACAGGGCTCAACCTGTGCGATGGTCTGCAGTTGTTCCAAGGTGTGATGCTTCATTGTCGCCTCCAATCAAACGACGTTGCGAAAGCAGACCCCAGCAATAGAGTGATCCCTGTCAATTGCGCTGTCCAATCACGATGCTGGCGGCGGGCCTATCGTGAGAATTTCATTTGAACGATATCAGATAGTTAGCCTCGCACGTAATTTGAGAGTTGGCGTTGAATTGAGATATATGAGAACAGCGCTGGGCCGTTTCCACGTCAACTGAGATTCAGCTGGGGCGTGCATGATAGCGGCGCAATTAGACGCGGCCTTCAGATCGCGTTGCTCGACGAGAAGCACGTCAATCCGGAGATCGTTTTCGATCTGGCACGGACGTTTACGGTTCTTGGTTGGTATCCCCTTCCTCTGCCGCGTATGGCAGAGTCGGTCGAACACCGAGCGGATACCGTCGAAACTGCAGTCGCTTCGATCAACTGAGCCTACAGCTCAGACTAATTGCCCGACCTATAGAAGATGACCCTTCCGCCTGGCATGAGTTGGAGCAGATAGTCGAATTCGCTCACATTGGCGGTAAGCACGGTAAGCCCGAGCTTTTGGGCCTGCAGAAACAAGACGCAGTCGTGCAGCGCTCGCAAGCGAGCATCGCGCTGATAGCCCTGGAGGCGACACAACATGCCTGACAGCAATGCGGCGCGTCCGAGGACATCCGCATCGGGTGCGAACACGCGATGGGGCCGCATGGCCTCAATCGTCGTCCTGATCTGTTGAATGGCAGGTTTCGTACTCGGGTGTGCTCGATCGAGTACGCCCACCGTGTGCATCAACTCCTGGATGGCGATCGTGGAATGGTTGCTGTGACGGAGTTCGAGCAGGTCTCCAACAACTTCCGGCGCCCGCCCTTGCAAACCATCGATGTAGACGCAGGTCTCGAGGAGAAGTTCCGGCCCTGCTTCCGCTTGCTCCCCAAGAAAGGGCAACTCGTTGTCAGGACGCCTTGAGAGAGTCCGACCGGGATCGAACTTCATCCAGCGAAGGGCCGCATCGAAATCAAAATCTGACAAGTCAGAATCCCAGCTTCAACTCAGGATCGACTGTTCCACGGGTCTTGCGAAAGACCGAACCGAAATCGTCATCGAGTGCTACGGTTGCCAATGCGAACTCGATGAGATCAGTGTCGCTCTCGATGCCGGTGTGCTCTTTCGCCTGTTGGATGAGTGCCGGGCTGATCCTTCCCCCGATCCGTTTGCTCTTTTCACCAAGGAGACCGGATAGTTCCGCCGCCTTCATAACCGCGTCGACGCGTTCCTTGGTTCTAGCGAACTTGCCGGCCCTTGCCTCTTGTCCGATCTTTGCCAGCACCGCCTTTTTTTCCGGCGCACGCTCTCCGGCGCTACGATGTTTTTCCATGACGAAGCCCTCGTGTCTGACAAAATGCGAAAACGTCTAACAAATGGCTTTCGTCGCCAAATTTCAAGAGTGACGCAGCTGACCCGTCTGTTCGAGAACGGCCAATACCATCTAATCTCTCGGGCGGCGTTCTCGCCGCAAACTCTCAGGAGGCCCTAAGTCTCGGCGACTGGGGCATCAACGTCATCAGCATCGGCCCAAGCGAAAACTCGCCGCGCGCCGCCTTTCGCCTAAGATCGCGCAGATAGCTGCGGGTCGTGTTGATCTGCGCTGACCTTTAGCGAATTCACGCGATGATTGCTGCGGCATTTCCTCCATTGAAGGCCGCTGGCGCGTTTTCGTGGACACTTGTGGGAGATTGATCATCCTTCATGCCGTTTCGGTTCTGGCGGCCTTCCATTCACATAATAAAACACGCTTGCAACGGAGCAATTTCTAACGCATTTCTTATTTGTACAAAGCACTTCGAAACGAGGCCGTTAAAAGCGCGATGGCGAAGCGACAAACCGTTAACGTCCAACAGCCCCTCAAGCGGCAGATCGGCTACGCCCGCGTCTCGACCGACGACCAGGTCCACGATGCCCAAATCGATGAGCTGCGGGCCGCCGGCTGCGATCGGATCTATCAGGAGCACGGCTCCGGGGCATCGCGCGCGCGCCCAGTCTTGACCAAAGTGCTTGGCGAGCTCACCGCGGGCGACGTCCTCGTCGTTGTCCGCCTCGATCGGCTGGCCAGATCGGTGAGTCATCTCTTGGCGGTGATAGAAGACCTCGAGGAGCGCGGCGTGCATTTCCGGTCGATCCGCGACCCGATCGACACCTCGACGCCACAGGGCATGTTCTCCCTCCAGGTTCTCGGCGCGGTCGCCCAGCTCGAGCGGGCGCTGATCGCCGAACGCACCAAAGCCGGCATCAAGGCGGCGAAGGCGCGCGGCAAGCTTCCCGGAAACCCCGGCCTGCGAGAACGGCGACCGGAGGCAATCAAGGCCGTCTCCAAAGCGCGCGAGAAACGCTATCTCGATGAGCTCATTGCGTCCGCGCAGACGTGGTTGCCGATGGTACGGCAACTCCGGCCCCAGCACAGTTGGGACAATGTCGTGCGGGTGCTCAATCGCCGCGGTCACGACTGGACCGTCGAGCGCCTGCGACGCGCCGTTCATCGCCTGGTCCGCGAAAAGCTCGCGGAAAAAGACCTCCTGGCCCGATCCCCTCGCCGCGCCCCTGAGGACCATCTGATGAAGCTGGTGGCGGCGATCGCCATTGCCGATCCCGACCTGTCGCTTCGCGACATTGCCGCGCAACTGGACCAGATGGGCGAACGGCCTGTGCGCGGCGGCAAGAAGTGGCAGCCCTCCTCCGTTCGAGACTTGCTGGACGAAGCCCACCGCTTCGGCCTTATCCGTCGCTGAGGGCACGGTTCATCAGGCGGCCGATCGCGCGGCTCCAGACCGACGGCAGCAACTTCTCTGAGGTGACGGAAAATCCACTGAATCTGGTAGAGTCCGCCGATCTTCGCCGGTGCCAAATCGCTCAAATAGAAGCCCGCCGATGCGGTTTCGTCACACCCTGCGGTCGGTGGCAGCGATCGCCATCGCCGATCCCGACCTATCGCTTCGCGACATTGCCCCGCAACTGGACCAGATGGGAGAACGGCCCGTGCGCGGCGGCGGGTTCTTCCTTTCCCTGCTCGCTCTCCCCTCCCCGAAAGTTCCTGAACGCCTCATGCAGGAACGGCGGAGCAGCTCCGGCCGCACGCGGCTCCACCAGGCCTGCGATCTCAGCGATGGCAACCAAACCAAAGGCGATCATTCGCTGATGCGCTGAGCCCCGGTCAGCTGTCAGTAGACCAATCGCGTTCGTATCGTTCCAGGAATTTCGCGTAGGGCCTGAAGAACCTCGTCGGCATTTGCGGAAATTCCTTCGGCCTCGACCACCACATAGCCCGTGTCGCCAAGCGTCTGAAGGAACTCAGCGACGATGTTCAGCCCGCGCGACGAGAAGATCTCGTTGAGCTGGATGAGCATGCCGGGGCGGTTTTCATGCACGTGAATGAAACGCGTGCCGTTCGGGCGCTCGGGCAGCTGTACCTGCGGAAAGTTGACGGCGCCCATCGTTGAGCCGATGTCGGAATACTCGACCAGCTTCCTTGAAACCTCCCCGCCGATGCGCTCTTGGGCTTCCTCAGTGGAGCCGCCGATATGCGGCGTCAGAATAACATTGCTCAAGCCTTGCAACGGCGTCTCAAAACGCTCGTTGTTCGATGCCGGCTCCTTGGGGAACACGTCTACCGCGGCACCCGCTAGATGCCCGTCGTTCAGGACTTTCGCAAGCGCATCGAGATCGACCACCGTGCCGCGAGAATTGTTGATGAAGATGGCGCCCTTCTTCATGCGGCGCAATTCGGTTTCGGTGATCATGTTATGCGTCGAGGGTGTTTCGGGAACGTGCATTGTCACATAGTCAGAGATTTCGAGAAGGTCGCCGAGCGAAGCCATCGACTCCGAATTGCCCCGGCGCAGCCGATCGGAAAGATCGAAGTAGCGCACGACCATGCCCATGCTTTCGGCAAGCGCGCTGAGCTGCGATCCGATATTGCCGTAGCCGACAATGCCGAGCGTTTTGCCGCGGACCTCCCGGCTGCCGACAGCGGACTTCTCCCACCCACCTTGATGCGCGGAAGCCGAGCGCGGAAAGATCTGCCGTGTCAGCATGATAATCTCGCCGATCACAAGCTCGGCCACCGATCGCGTGTTTGAATAAGGTGCATTGAACACCGGAATGCCGCGCCGCCGCGCTGCATCCAGATCGACTTGGTTCGTACCGACGGAAAAACAGCCAACGGCGAACAATTTCTTGGCGGATTCGAAAATCTCGTCCGTCAGCTGCGTGCGGGAACGAATGCCGATGATATGAGCGTCGGCGATGTGGCGCTTAAGATCCTTGTCGTCGAGCGCCTTCGGCAAATGAATGAGGTTGGTGTAGCCAGAAGAAGAAAAGTAGTCCACCGCGGTCTGGCTAATGCCTTCCAGCAGAAGCACGGAAATTCGGTCGCGTGGGAGAGACAGTTGGCGGGTCATAAATGTTGCTCCGATTTCCGAAAAGCCGATGTGGCTTCGGCGCCTATGAAGGTTTAAGCGGCCGGACAGGCTAATATCAACACCTTGATACCGCGCACAGATCTCAACGTGCCACGGTTTTCAATGCTTCCTCCCCAAAGGTTGGCAAGAAAGCCATTGATTTGGCCACACTAACGACGAAAAAGAACGGCTGACAACTGACCTACCGGCGATCGCCTGGAACTGCACCCAACGGGGCCAACCGCCCGCTGCATGTCGCGTTCCAGCGGCCACTGAGGGCACGGACGGCATGGACTTCCAGGCTCCCTTGGTGCGAGCGGCATAGCGCTGGACGATCAATTCCAGCCATCATGTAGCTACACTACAGCTCTCTTCTGCCAGCGTGATTGAGCTATTGACGCACTTGCTATAGCTCATTTTCTCGGTCAAAAGTGAGTTATAGAAAGGAAATCTATAACTCATGAATTGGAGCTGGACACATCAAGGTTGGCCCGACTTCAAGTATGATGCCGCCCGGCTTGCGCCGCTCGAACGGCAGTTCCTCCTCTCGTCGGGCGAAGTCATTGGTGCAATCCGTCATGCCAGTGATGATGACCGCAGCCAGATTCGCATCGAGCTGCTTAGCGAGGAGGCGATCAAGACCTCCGCGATCGAGGGCGAAGTGCTCGATCGTTTAAGTGTGCAATCCTCGCTGCGCAGACAGTTTGGTCTCGAGGCAGACACACGACCTGTGAGGCCACAGGAGCGCGGCGTCGCAGAGATGATGGTTGACGTCTATGCAAACTGGTCCACGCGCTTGGACGATAAAACACTGTTTCGTTGGCACGGGATGTTGATGGCCGGGAACCGTCACTTCGCAACTATTGGCGCGTACCGAACACATGAGGATGCCATGCAGATCGTGTCCGGTCGCTACGATAAGCCCGTTATCCATTTCGAGGCTCCCCCATCGATACGCGTACCCACGGAGATGGCGGCATATATCGAGTGGTTCAACCGATCTGCACCCGGGGCTGAAACTCCCCTCCCTGCCCTCACACGCGCCGGGATTGGTCACCTCTACTTCGAAAGCATACATCCGTTCGAGGATGGCAATGGGCGGCTGGGTCGAGCGCTGGCCGAGAAGTCACTTGCACAAAATATCGGGCAGCCCAGCCTCATTGCCCTAGCCTTCACTATCGAGCGTTACCGAAAAGCATACTACGATCAGCTTGAGCAGCATCAGCGGACACTCGATATAACGGAATGGCTTGTCTACTTTGCCGAGACCATCCTTGAGGCGCAGCAGACGACGCTAAAACGCGTCGCGTTTCATCTTGCCAAGGCGCAATATTTCGATCGCTTCCGCGACCAGTTTAACGAACGTCAAGAAAAGGTCATCGCGCGGATGTTCCGCGAGGGCCTCGCTGGCTTTCGAGGTGGTCTAAGTGCGGAAAACTATATCTCGATCACCAACACATCTCGAGCGACTGCCACCCGTGATCTGCAAGATTTGGTCGAAAAAGGAGCACTCACGAGAACTGGTGAACGAAGGCACACGCGGTATTCTCTGAACCTCTAGCGAACAGAAGTCATAACGCTGACCGCGATCCCTAAATGGTCCGCCGTATCCGCTCCAACTCGTCTGTCCACTCCTCCCATTGGTTCCCAGTCGCTCGATCGGCATCGGCGCACGCGACAACTCCCAGCGCTCCGCCTTTCACGTCAGATCGCGCAAGTTGCCGCCGGCCAAGTTGATCTGCCCTGCCCATTTTCCAAAATGCATGCCATGGTGGCCGCTGCGTTCTCCGCCCCCGCGCAGGCCTCCAGATAGGCGCTCGGACTGACCTGACTGGGGCTGCCAACCGTGGCATTCCCCTGCCGGAAGCGATGCAGCAGTCGCTGCATAAATCGGTGACCAAGGCGACGAGTTACTACAAGAACGCCGAACGAATGAATGGACGAGCGGCCCGGCTGATCGTCTAGGCGAGACTACGCGCCGAACAATGTATCGGCTCGTCTCTCAAACGATTGCCACTCTTCTGGCTCACCTACCGCATCCGATCTATCGCGCAGGTCAGCGGCTACTGCCGCCCTTCCCCAGGCTTCGGCCCGCTGCATAGGCGACGCCATCTCTGCCTTCAAGTGATGCGAGCGTTGGAGGTCGGCGGCGCGCTCGGCATTTTGTCGCGGATCGTAGAACACGTCAATTGGCGCACCGGCCGCCTTTCGCTCCGCTTCCAACTCCGCCGTAAGTGTGGCCAATTCGGCCTTCACCGCAAAATAGCGTTTCATCACGACGATGAGTTCGCGGTCGTCCGTTTTCATCATCGCTCCCGAGATTCTGTTTGCATGAGGACAATGATGATCAACAACAAGGGCAGAATCGCGATGGTTCATTAGACCTCACAGTTTGGCGCAACGAAAAAGTCTGGCGTAGAAGGAGGTGGGCCACCCTAGCGTGAGTGACCGCCAGCGGAGCACGAGGAGCGCTGCCCGTTGGACCGAAGCGCTTCAGGAGGCGTGGTTGCTCCGATAAATGGATAATGGCGTTACCGCGCAGCAAGTCCCTGGGGGCAACGTGAGTTGTGCCAGCGCGCATCAGCCATCAGCATTGGCCAAAGCGAAAACTCGCCGCGCTCGGCCCTTCGCGTCAAAAGGCGCTAATAGCCGCCGGCCGAATAGATGTGCCCCTGCCCTTTCGAGATACACGCCATGACGGCGGCTGCATTCTCCGCTCCAAGAATTCCGCAGGCCTCTCATAGGCGCTCGGACCGACCCCGAGCATCGATCGACCACGACAGCTGCAGACAAAAGGTCGCGCCAGGTCGCGACCGCACCGTTCGGGCCGCAATCGTGGCCCACCATGGCCAGATAATCCGTGAGGTCGAATAGCTCAAAACCCTGACAGCTGTCAGGGTTTTTTGGTCCTCGCCCGCCGGCGATCGTAGCCGGCACGTGAGGATGCCCGAAGATCAGACACCGAGCTGGGCTTGGAGACCACGGCATTTCAACGCTGCCGACGCGGCGGCTATCGGTCTGCGCGCGTAGTGAGATGGAGATGAAGCAGAGGGGCCGGCGTCCTTCTAAGCCTGGGTCTCTCTACAAAACCCTGACAGCTGTCAGGGTTTTGTACTCTCAGAACGGCGCCATCGTCGCCATACGAAATATGCTGCCGGCTTACAAATTCGACGCCGGCGTGCGCGTCATAGTTCGCCTCGATCGTCTCAACTCTTTGCACCCTGTCACAGATCTGCACACCTGCCCAGCGGGTAGTCGGAGGCCTGAGAGACCCAATAGAGCTTCGCATTCACTCATCCGCATTGAGCGAAAATCACATCCAAAACCCTGACAGCTGTCAGGGTTTTTTGGTCCACCTGAGCCGACTATCGTAGCCGCCATGTAAGGATGCCCGAAGATTACACAGCGAGCTGCGGTCGAAGGCCAGGGCAACTCAACGCTGCCGACGCGGCGACTTTCCGTCTGCTCGCGTAATCAGATGGAGATGAAGCCAAGGGGCCGGCGCGCTTCTAAGCCGGGATTGGCTCTCTAAAAAACCCTGACAGCTGTCAGGGTTTTGTCATTTCAGCGAGTATGCGCTCAGCTGAGCTCCGCTTCATCAACTACACCGATCAGTGCATCGCGCCGCCTCCGGGGCCAACCAGGCGGCTTTCAATGACTTGAAGCCACGGTGCTTGCCGATGTTCCGAATGAAGTGGACCGAGCCCCCTTCGACCGGCGGTACGATAGCCATATGCCAGATGCATGGCTCGTGTATGGGGCACTCCGCGCCTAGCGCACCCGAATCCGAACCTTCGAAGCACACTGCCTCCTCGAAGCACACTGCCTCCTTTGAATCCTCGGCGGCGGCGAACTCCGCCATTCGATCCTCGGGAGGCGAATTCGATACTGAATGGAGCGTGCGGGCGACACGCACACGAGACATTGTCGAGATCGTCAGCCGCTACCGGATTAGGGCTGTGAAGTCACGCTGGGGCAAGGAGCAGAAAGACGGCTGGCGTCTCAGCGGTGAGCAGATTCCTCGGTCATCCTTCCGCCGCGATTAGAATTGCAGGTTGACTAAGGCCGATCGCAGCAATGGAGTTCATATGCGGTTTCGTTGTTTACTTCTGCGATCGCTTTCGCGATTTCAGGTCTCGGGGGGAGGGCGGACGCCTGCTCGATGTACGCCCCATTGGACCTTGACGATGTCCAATACGCTGATGTCGTGGTCGTGGGGACAATTCCGACTACCGCGTCGTCCTTGATCCCCATGTACGCGAGCGCCATAAATCGTTCGTCGCCAGAAACCCTGAACTTAACAAAACAGCCAAGGAGCCGTCAGGCTTCCTTTCCGATTTCGCCGATTTCAGATCGTGGTCGATGAGGTCTTGCTGGGTCAACCAGGTCATCTGCTTTCGTTGTCATGGGACAATTCAACTTTTGGCGAACCAAAGAGCCTGCCTTCCGGGCCATTTCTTATTGCCCTGCGGGACCCACATTCTCGCATTCCTCCGCTACGCGCAGTGTCGGCAACAGTTTCGCCGAACCCCGAGCTTGGCGCTTTGACATTGTTGCAAGCACCCTGTGCAAGGCCGTTTCTGTTCTCAGTTGACAGCAAGGAGGCCCATTTGCTTCGGGAGAAATTGGCACCGCTTGACCAGCGATAGCTTCATTGCCTGCGCCAATGGACAATGCGACGACTACTATCGTCCCCATGCTTGCTCGGGTACCCTAAAGCGATCGCCTCCGCCTCCTATGCGCGGTACCGAAGTAACGAGCGGACTATGCGGTGTCACCGGGGACCGCTCTGCCAACCACAATCTATCGTTAAAGAACATTGCAGCGGTCTGGGTGGAGATAACATAACGCACTCCAACCGAATGGCGACGCGTCACCAGAACCGCCAGCTCAGCGTCCAGACAAATGTGCCGAAGTTCTGCATTTGCCGTTCCGAGAGCCGTTGGCTAACGCCGCGACGCGATCAAGCGCCAATGCGTAGGCTGATCGACCGCAACTATGTCGGCCGCTAGCGGTAGGATCGCCATATGGCCCGAATAGCAAGCGCATGTACGCTCGCGTAGACGGGGGCAATCGACATGCACCGAACGGCAACGCTAAGGCACGCGATCCGAGAAGGCAACGACGCCTGGACCACCGCCGCAAAGCGTACCGAGTCGAATAGGCCCACGATCGGGTGGCGGATAAAGCGGTGCTTGACGCAGATTTACCTTGTCAGTCTTCGAGGATCATCGGATCTCAATTAGCTGTTTTCCTGCGATGCGACATGGGCCAAGATCGGCGGACTCTGCCAGGTTCAGCGAGTTTTTCGCGTTATCCCAGAAAAAGACCGCGTGATCGGTCGCCTGATGAACCGGGCCCTCAGCGGCGGATAAGGCCGAAGCGGTGGGCTTCGTCCAGCAAGTCTCGAACGGAGGAGGGCTGCCACTTCTTGCCGCCGCGCACAGGCCGTTCGCCCATCTGGTCCAGTTGCGCGGCAATGTCGCGAAGCGGCAGGTCGGGATCGGCAATGGCGATCGCCGCCACCAGCTTCATCAGATGGTCCTCGGGGGCGCGTCGAGGGGAGCGGGCCAGGAGGTCTTTTTCCGCGAGCTTTTCGCGGACCAAACGATGAACGGCGCGACGCAGGCGCTCGACGGTCCAGTCGTGACCGCGGCGATTGAGCACCCGCACGACATTGTCCCAACTGTGCTGAGGCCGGAGTTGCCGCACCATCGGTAACCACGTCTGCGCGGACGCAATGAGCTCATCGAGATAGCGTTTCTCGCGCGCTTTTGAGACGGCCTTGATTGCCTCCGGTCGCCGTTCGCGCAGATCGGGGTTTCCAGGAAGCTTGCCGCGCGCCTTCGCCGCCTTGATGCCGGCTTTGGTGCGTTCGGCAATCAGCGCGCGCTCGAGCTGGGCGACCGCGCCGAGGACCTGGAGGGAGAACATGCCCTGTGGCGTCGAGGTATCGATCGGGTCGCGGATCGACCGGAAGTGCACACCGCGCGCCTCAAGGTCTTCGATCACCGCCAAGAGATGACTCACCGATCTGGCCAGCCGATCGAGGCGGACGACGACGAGGACGTCGCCCGTGGTGAGCTCGCCAAGCAACTTGGTCAAGACTGGGCGAGCGCGCGATGCCCCGGAGCCATGCTCCTGATAGATCCGATCGCAGCCGGCAGCGCGCAGTTCGTCGATTTGAGCATCGTGGACCTGGTCGTCGGTCGAGACGCGGGCGTAGCCGATCAGCCGCTTGAGTGGGCTGTTGGACGTTAACGGATTGTCGCCATCGCTTTTTAACGGCCTCGTTTCAAAAGGCTTTGTACAGATAAGGAATGCGTGAGAAATTGGTCGGTTGCAAGCGTGTTTTATGCATCAAATTGAAGCCCGCCAGACTCAAATCGTCACCCGGGATGAGCAACGGGGCATCCACAGTGGTAAACGCGCGCCAGCGGGCTTCTGTGGCGGAAACGCTGGAAAGATAGCGGTTTCGGAGATGGCCCACGAGAGAAGGGGCTGCTGAAACGGCATCGGAGCTCAAATCCGGTAAAGGGGACGGGCCATGTGCGCCGCCGCCGCGCGGCGAGTTCCGTCTCGGGGAGTCCGGTCATCCCGGGCTAACGCACCCTGGAAGCCCGGAAAACCAGGCGTTTCCGGTTATCCCGGACGACCGACATCAGGCGATTTGCGACTCCAAATCCATCACTATCGATACTTGAAACCTATCGATAGTTATAGGGTGCGGAAATCGGTGTCCAGATGACGGAAGAATACTCTAATGTAATTTCCGTTTATCGAATTTCAGACGTTAAAACAGATGGTTAATGATTTCCTAAGATGACCAGGGTGCGCATTTGGGGGGCACGGGAGTGAAATTGCCTTTGTGGTTTTCACTTCCCGATTTCAATTGGAATGCTCGAGATGAAAACTCGACGCACAACGCGATGGAAACGTTGCGAAACGTGCCGGATTGGTTATGTGCACGAGTTTGCGTTGGACAGCGACGTAACGCTGCTGCAGCTGACCGACCGGTCATCTGATGAACTGGATCTTGGGGCGATACCTACGACCTCATTCTTACGGTCCGCGGGGCCGAGCTCGCGCAAAGCGAGTTCGGCCGGGTATCGACGAGATGCGCGGAGGCCGACATACAGTTCGATTGGAACGATCGATTTTGTACCGTATGAATCGAAAATCAGGGAATTCTGGTTGCAACGCGGCCAGTGAAAGTGCCACAGACTTGTGCCAATGCTAGCGAGATTGTATCCGCAGATTCACACATGAAGCAAATTAGAAAGTCTCCACAGTGTGAGGGTAACAGTGGAAGAAGATTCAGCGGGCTATCGCGTTCTTTTCTTCAAGAGCATCGACGACATTCAAGGCGGGGAGCCGGGTACAGTCTACCTGGCACCTAGCAAGAGCAGCTGGAACGAATTTGGGGAGCGGATCCTCATTGACATCCGAATTTACCCCCACGGCGTGTCCAGGTCAGCAAATGACTACCTAGAGCTTGCTGGGTTGTTCGGTTTTGTCGAAGATGGAGGCACTAAGTCCGATACGACCACACTTCGTGCCATCTTAGAAAATCTCCCCGGTCCATACCCGCTATCCCAAGGGCTGCCGGCCTTTTTCACGATGCTCCCCAACATGGCAAGTTACCGACGCATTGTGGAGTGGATGGGTCCAGATGACGCGCGGCTTGTTCTTCAGGCCATCCACGATATCGTCGAGGCTGACGACAGACCGGTCGGCAAGCAATGGTTGCGCGCAGCAAAGGGGAGTCCGCTGTTCCTCAACGCATTTCTCCGCGAGGGCGAGACCTATTTCGCGTGGAAGAATGCCGCCACCATTCTTCAGGGCGTAGAGCACGAAGCGTTCGGGCAGACATCTGAGACGCTCCGCGTCCGGTTTCAACTTGCCGGACGTCCAAACAACCATGATCTGACGTTTCGCTTCTCGCATCATGATGGTGTGCTCCCGCGCCGCTTCGCGGTCGTCATCGGAAAAAATGGCGTCGGCAAGAGCCAGACGCTCGCGCAGATCGTCAACGCCGCGCTGAGGGGCAACGGAGCGCTAACCGACGAACAGGGAAACCGGCCCGTCTTCAACCGCATCCTCGCCTTCTATCCATCATCGAGTTCGTCATCGGTGTTCCCAAACGACAGACGAAGGCGAGCCCGTGTCTGGTACCGACGTTTCTCGCTCATTGCTGGGCGGTCGCGGCAAACAACGAGCGACTTAATCGTTCAGCTCGCACGAAGTATCGAGGGGATTGCTGGACGCGATCGGTTCAAGCTTTTTGTCCAAGCCATTACCGCGATCGAAGGAGGCGACGAACTCGCCGTGCGCACTCGACGCCAAGGCCGGCGGGCGATCCCGATCCGGAACCTGAGAAGAGGTGGCGAGCTGGACCAGATTAGACGATACGCCTCGATCGATATCGGCGCTGAACCCGTTCGTGCGATTGACGGCAGGACCTATCCACTCAGCAGCGGCGAACTCAGCTTCCTGCGATTCGCGGCGCTTGCTAGCCTGTACATTGAGAACGGAAGTTTACTACTGTTAGACGAGCCCGAGACGCACCTGCATCCCAATTTCATAAGTCAGTTCGTCGCGCTGTTGGACGGGCTCCTCGAACAGACCGGATCGGTGGCTATCCTGTCGACTCATTCAGTCTATTTCGTGCGCGAAGCATTCGAGGATCAGGTCCTCGTCCTGCGCTCGGCCCCAGACCGGAGAATCGTCGCTGAAATACCGACGCTCAAAACATTCGGGGCGGATGTCGGCGCGATCTCCTATTTTGTCTTCGGAGAAGATCAGCCCTCACGCCTCGCACGTGAGGTTGAGGAGAAGATCGCAGATCGGTCGGCTTCGTGGGACGAGGTGTTCGACTTCTATAAAGACAGCCTCTCCCTCGAACTTCTGGGAGAGATAAGAGCTCGCATCGAGGACACTGGCCGTGAGGTGGATGAGTAGTGAACCGAATCGCGCCCCCGAATTTTTTCGACGACAACTCGGCCCTCGACGCGCTATCGATAAACGAACTGCTTAAGAGCTATCCTCATTTGCAGGAGCATGTGCCGGCCATCAAAGCGGGCTATGCCCAGTACATCGCAGCGGACGGGAATGTCAGCGCGATCAACAAAGTTCCTCTGCCAAAGCCTATCGAGGACTACCTTAAGGATCTTTACGGCTCGCCGCCAGGCGATATCGCCTATATAGGTCAGATAAGGGAGGAAAGCGATCCTGACTGCTGCCCGATGTGCGGTTCGTTCCACAGTGGCACGCTCGATCACGTGATGCCCAAGGCCCAATATGCATCCTTCGCTATCTTCGGCCAGAACCTAGTCCCTGCGTGTAAATGCAACACCAAGCGTACCTCTAGCATTACCGGCGCCAATGCGGGCGAGCGCGTCCTCCATCCCTATTTCGACGACATTCTGAACGAGAGGCTGATCACCGCACACTTCGAAGATCTCGGACCGGTTCCACGCGTTGCATTGCGAATATTGGTGGAGCCAACCAACCCACATTACGCGGCAGTGTGCTTCCACCTCGACAACGTCGTCAGGCGCACGTCCATCCTCCGTCACTTAGGCAAGAGCTGGCAGAAGATACTCCGGCACCCGAGCGTCGCGGCAGCGGAACTACGGCACGACCCTCCATCACTCGCGATACTACAGGAAATCCTAGAATTCGAGTTGAGCCGGCAGGACACTACGCATGGGAGCAAGAACAACTGGCAGTCGGTGTTCATCTCGGGCCTTCTCGAAGACCACGTGCTCAACTGGCTGTTTGCCGCCTTTGGACGGGCGGGCCGCAATCCCGGTGGACCGCTCCTTGCAAATATCACGTAATGCAGCGCGAATGTAGCGTCCCCGCTGAAACTGATCGAAACGCGTTCGGTTTAGATCTCCTGAAGTACAGATGAGCCGAGAACTCTACTTTGTGCTCCTGCAAAGACCGGGGATGGCGGCATGATAGCCGGAGCCAAGCGGCCGAATGCCCTTGAGTCTGAGAGTGCGAATTTAAGCGTCCGTTCGACGATGCCACGTCAATGTGTCAACGCTGCAGAGATGCAAGCCCGTTTACAAAGTAAGAATGCAACTTATAGTAATCTCTGGTGGGGGCCAAGAGCATGAGTGTGGAACATCTTCAAACCTTCCTTGTTTATCCGAACAAGGGTGTGACCGATCCACGGTTGATCAGCGGCACGGACGTGCCATTGGAGGGAGAGGTCTTTACGCTTCTCAACGACGTCTATCAAAAATCGGAGCGTGAATGCTCGATTGACATCGCCTTCAACCAGCCGGCGGACGGTGTAGGCTCGAACCCCTGCCGAGCTCTCTTGCTTGATTACGCAAGGGCACCTTCGGTCGCTGCCGGGCTGCCTTTGGCAACGCGCCTCGCGGCTCATTCTACACGGCGGTCGGCGCTTGGTCTTCTCTTCCTCGCCACAGGCATGGTAGGCGCGCAGCGCAAGATCGTGATAGCACGCTTCGCCGCGAACAGTGGTATTCTAGCGGATGAAAACCGAGAGGCTCTCAGTGTTGAGTTTGTCGAACGTGTCTTCTTAAGGAGCGTTGGTTCCTACAAGGCTGTGCTCTACCAAGACGCAGTTACGGAGCACGGTTTCTGGACGGCTAAGGCTGTGGACCGGCAGATAAACAGCAGTGAGACCGAGGTCTCGCGGTACTGGATTGCAGACTTCTTAGACTCCGACTTCAAAACTACATCAGCTACCGGAACCCGGGTTCTCGCCGTTGCTATGCGAAACGCGGCGAAGGCGACTGAGAACCTCGACATCAAGAAAGAGATTACTGCTGCAGCGACGCTTGGTGCCGGTCTCAACGATCAGGTAATGACTGCGAACGAATTTATTGCCCGCCTGGGCCTTTCCCAAACTTCACGGGAGGCGATCACCGGACAAATGCGGCATCAAGGCCTATTGAACGAGCAGTTCCGGTTCAGTGCGGAAGAGTTCCAGCGCCAGCTTCCTTACAAGTCAGTCGAACTCCACTCCGGCGCGATCCTGACCGCCGCCGCTACCGAGTTCGATCATGTGTTTGCCTATAGTGAACCGAATGCCGAGGGACAGGTCACGTATACGGCGACGGGAAGGGTCATTAGCGAGAAGCTTGAGAAGGTGCCACGGTGACGATAGAGGACGAATATCGGGCTCGCTACGACAAGGTGCTGGTACCGCTTTGTGCTTCACTTGCCGAACTGTTGAAGGAGCACTTAGGCGGTCGCGAGCGAGTCGACCGGATCAGCGCGCGACCGAAGAGCGTCGACCGGTTTCTCGCCAAGGCTGGGAAAATGACGGATCGGGGTGTCCCGAAGTATGAGCATCCGCTTGCCCAGATCCAAGACCAAGTCGGCGCCCGTGTTACCGTCTTCTACAAGTCCGACGTTGAGAACGTCCGTGAAGTGTTGATGCGCTACTTACGCCCGGTTGAGTCAAGGAACCTCGTTCCGGCATCGGAATGGGAGTTTGGATATTTCGGCTGGCACTCGGTCTGCCTCTTTCCTGTAGAATTGATTATGCCCGATTGGCCTTCTGAGCACGTCCCGAACTTCTTCGAACTCCAAATTAAGACGCTGTTCCAGCACGCGTGGTCGGAGGCGAACCACGACCTCGGCTACAAGCCCGAAACAGGCGATTTAACGCCCGACCAAAACCGCATGCTGGCCTTTGCCTCGGCTCAGGCATGGGGCGCAGACCGCGCATTCGATGAGTTGTTCTGCGAACTGAACGACCCTGCAAAGGCGTCCTGAGCATGCGCACCTAAGGCAGAAGTTCGTCGGGCCCGCCGCCTTTTTCGACAATCACATGGTGAACGATCGACATACCTTGATTGACCAAGGATTCCATGGCGCGCACAGGGGTCGTGACATCATTATAGAAGACACCGACCATGGCCAGCAACTCGCCTGATGGATCGAACAGGCCGCTGTTCCATCGTGTATCAACGCCAGGTGTGGGCGAGGGCTGGGCCGAATTCCTTAGGGCACAGGCCATTGCAAGCCGTGCAACATCCTGCTGTTCGGTGAACCATTCTTTGCTCATGATTTCGTCCATCAGCCGCTGCGACTCGGTTGTAAGACCGATACTGCGGCGGTCTTGCTCGCTCATCTGCGCACCTCGACTATTTTGGTTCGGCGGCTGTTGACCTTGTGAAGTTCATACTCAGCGGACAGCCTCGATCCAAGCAGCTCCCGCGCCCGCTCGCGACCGACTTCAGCTTCATAAACTAGGAGGACAATCTGATTGGCCATTTTGTGCAAACCCCGTAGGACATTTGAGGTGTGTCCATCGTCCAGGCGCCCGAAAGGCGAGTCCATCACGATCGGGCCACGTAGGGGCGCGTTCTGCTGCAGAGCGCCCATCAAGGCGAGGGCGACAATATGTTCTGCGCCAGCGGAACGCGCATCTTCCGGGGCTCCGTCGACGTGACGAATTGTCAGACCGTAATCGTCGTTGATTCGCAGGCCAGCATAATCGGTACGCTCCGTACTCATGCCGAGAAAAAGCTCTGTCGCGCTCTCTTCCACGCGGCGGCGCAGATCCTGCTTATACTCCTGTACTGCCTGGTCGAATATGCTCTCCGCGTCACGGAGTAGTTTCGCCCGTTCTTCGAGATCGGAGAGATTGTTTGACAAAGATAAGCTTTGAACTTTCCGCTTCAATCGCTCGACATTCCGTTCTTGATCGACAACGGTATTTCGTTGACGCTCGATCCCACTCTCCAGAATGCCTATCTGCTTCAGAACCTCGGCATAGGATGCCTGTGTGCTGCGAACTGAGGCCTGATCTGAATCGGCAAGCTGCACAAGAAGCTCTTCCGCTTCTTCGGTGAGATGTTGTTCATCGACACGCAAGCGATCTATCTGTCGAACCAACGACCGGACCTCACCCGACACGTCGGTATCGGTGAAGCTGTTTAGCGCCCGCAGTCGGGCCACAGCCTGCGCACTTATGGGAGCGGCTGCTGCTTCAACCGTGCTTTTGAGCTTTTGTTGAAGACCGACGCTGAGATCTTGCTCACAAACCTCGCAGTGACCGGCATCGATCGCTCGCCGACGAAGGTCATGGATTGACGCGTCAAGGGCGTCACTGACGAGCTCAGTTGTTTGGTCTCGTAGTTTGCGAACTACGGGCACTAGAACAGCGCGCCAACCGTTCGCCATCAGTGCCTTCACCTCGGTTCGAAGGCTCACCTGCGCTCGCGCAGCTTCGGCTGCCCTATCCAATGCCGATTGCCTGCGGGCCATCAGATCGGCGGCACGAGTGTTGGAAGACAGCTTGTCATCCAGTTCGGTCTTCAGCTTGTTGCGGTCCTCAAGCTCTCGCTCAAGGCGTTCAAGCTCCAGCCGCTGCGCATCGCGGATCGTAATGGCGTGTTCTAAAGCGCTGCCAACGCCCGCTGTCTCCGAGTGCCGCGTCGCCTCGGTGGCGACCTGACGCTCTGCGTCTTCTGCGAGTTCTCGAAGATGGCGTCTACCGGCTTTCAGGATCGGCACGCCCAATATTCGTTCGATAGCACTTGAAATTTGCGGCCCACTTTCACTGTCGTTGATGATGAGTTCCTCGTATTCTTGCAAGAGTTCTCCATCAAACAGGAAAAAGCGGGAGATTTCCCATGGGAAGATCTGCGCGAGCACTCGCTCCCGGTCCTGCTGATTAAGAACGTCGCGGCCGCGTTTAAGGAGGACCTCGGCGCGGTAGTCTTCATCCGCGACCGGCCGGGCAACGCGCGCCGTATGGCTGCGGTACAGCTCGTAGGACTCGCCATCGAAATCGAAGCTCAGAGTGACCTCAAATCCGAAACTGCCCTGCGCGGCCCTTTCGCGATTCGACAACACATGTATATGCCGTTCGCGCCGGCCGCGGCCGAGGACTTTTCCGAAGAATGCGTAACGAATGGCATTCAGTAATGTGGTCTTACCGCGCATATTCTCGCCGTAGATCACCATGACGCCATCGCCCGGAGGAAACTCTAAGACCTCTCTGTCGGCAAATGGACCGAAACCTTCGATTTCAAGTTTCTTCAATCTGAGCATCAGATTGAACCTCGCCGCTGGTCAACAGCTTCACGGATCTGCCGTAGCGCGCTGGTGTCATCCTCGCTGGATTTCGCTTCGATTTCGAGGACGAGGTCGATGAAAGCGGCATCGATCCCCGGGAACCGTTCAGACTGCACTCGCCGGACCACGGCCCGGATATCTTCCAAATCACTCTTCCGCATCTTCAACCCCAGCCTGCACAAGTTTCTGCCAGTCGATTCCTGCCTGCGATGCGAAAAGTTGAAGGTCCGCGCCCGCGGCGGGATTGTCAGCAAATGAAGCGAACTCAATAGCCCGTGCCAACTCGCCAGCGGTCATTGTGTCTTGTTGCGGCCCCGTTCCATCGCCGACGTTCTCAATCGGTGGTAGCACGATTGCATCGTGAATATAAGCAAGAACTTTTCCATCCGCACGTCGTAGAACACGGCCGCGGCGCTGCACGAACTCTCGCGGGTTTTTTGACGATGCTAAGATGAGAGCATGTGTGATGGACGGAATGTCCACGCCTTCGTCTAGGCATTTGATCGCGGTCACGACACCGCCGCGCACCTCGAGCCATCGAAGCGTGGCAGATCGGTCGCCCGTCATTGATGAATGGTAAGGTAAAGTAGTGATACCAATGGTTTGGAGCGCGGCGTCGACTTGGTCGAGCTGATTGCTGTCATCGCAATAGATCAGCCACCGGTCTTGGGCGCGGTAGTGCTCAGTGATAACTGCAATTGCGAGATCAATCTTGGCGCGCGCCTGCTTGACTATGCGCGCCCGTGCAAACAGCGCTCGCTGCAGCCGTTGCCCAAGACCCGCTGACGGATCACCGCTCAGTTGACGGGCTTGAAGTCTGGCGATCTCCTTCGTGGCGTCTTGCCACATTTCTGTCTCGTCGGGCGCAAGCCGGATGGCGTGTGGCCGGTAAAAATAGGGTGTAAGAACACCGTCTCTGATGGCGTCTGGGAGGGTGTAGGGGGGAAAAAGGATGCCGCCAAAGAACTCTAAGACCGCCGCCGTGCCTATGGGATCGCCGTAACGCTCAGGAGTTGCGCTCAGTCCGAGGCGAGCGCCGAAAGCCCCTTCTATCATCAACCGGCGATGCTTAGCGGATCCGAGCCGGTGGACTTCGTCGACGACAAGGGTCACATTTTCAGAAGCCGCGATGCGTACGAGAAAGTCATCGCTTGAGGCAGTTTGAATTGTCGAAAGGACGAGACGTCGTTGGTCTCCGGGCTGAGTCCACTCGCGAAGCATGTTGCGCCAGCTGCTATTGCCGGCTCCGGCACGCAAAATACGTACGTCAAGGTCAGCGAGCGTCTGACGCAGCTCTTGATCCCATTGGGCAAAGAGCGTCCGGTCGGGAACGACGATGAGCACCGGTTCGCTGAAGCGGATAAGCGCCTCGCGAATCGCTGTTATGGCCGTGAATGTCTTTCCGGAGCCCGTCGCAAAGGCAAGTATGCCTCTCCTGCCGTTAGCCGACCAGGCTGCTAGACCCGCCGACTGATGCGGCTTAAGAATTCGTCCTCGTGCATCACCGGGCGTGCTAGGCATTTTGAGGAGGCTGTCAATGTGCTCTTCGAAGTCGGCGGGAGCAGCGCGTGTCAGCTCTTCGCGCGCAACATCCGGGAAAGGACGAACAAGAAGACCTGGATATCGGCGATCCCATAACTCGTCGAAGTAGGATTGTTGAACGTCACAGCGTTCCAGGTCGCGGCCGCCGATCCAACTAAGGGCAACATCGACAGACTCGAGATTGCCATCCGCGGCCAGACCAGTCCATGTTTCGTTCATCGACCCCTTGAAGACCACGCGGTTCCCGGCAACGTCATGGAAGACCCCGAGCTTGTCATGGAAAATTCGGCCATGACCCGAACCAAAGTCGCGTTCGCGTAAGATCGCGATCTGAAGTTCGAGATTACCGCGTGCAACAAGTCCGGCGAGTATTTTTCCAGGCTCGCGAAGGATCGGGTCGCGCAAAAGCGAGGAGACTTCTTCCCTCAGTCTCTCCGCAAGAATATTATCAGCTTTGCTTGCATAGCCCTTCTCGAGCGCATCGACATCTTCATCGGCAAGGACTTGAGAACAAAGAACCCTAATAGTTCCGTTCCGGCCTATGAAGGCTCTAAGGGCGGGCCAGGCGATGAGAAATGCGGTGCTTCGAAAATAGCCGACAGCTCTGTCATAGCGTTGGGCGCGCTCCATGCATGGCAAGTAGAAGTCCAATGCGATGTCGTCTCGTCCTTTATGGTAGGCGACCCGCAAATTTAGATCGGAGAGATTAGGCATTCGCCCTCCATCAGGCCTCCGGTTGTCGCAATCCGAGAGCGAAGAGCCATGATCAGCCCAGACGATTGGCATGCAAAGACGGCTTCGCGCGCTCCTCCAGTCAAGTGGCGAATGGTTTGAGCTTGACCTGCAGCGGCAGCAGTACGCACGACATCGTCACGCACCTGCAGATTGCCGCCGTTCTTGAAGCGGGGATGAAGGCTCGCATCCCACAGCACGAATACGTCGAGACTGGCGTCATATCCAATGATGGTAGTGAACCGCCCATCCGTCTGATCAAACGATCCATAGGAGCCTACGGCTTGACCGGGAACACGAAGCACGACCTTGTATTCGCGTCGAGCACGTTCACCAGCGCCGCCGACCAGAGTATATGCATAAATGCGCAATCGCAGCGCCTCAGGTAAGGCGAGATCAACGAGGAAAGGCTTTCGGGCGAGATCGCTATGGCGAGCGGCACGAGTTCCGAGCGCGATCAACAATGCCTGATGCAAACCCCGGGTTCTGGCCGTCATTTCGGATGCGCTACCTCCGAAAAGAGATCGGGCATCGATGCGGCGTCGAAGTTGTTGAGCCAATAGACTTCGTGCGAACGGTTCGATCTGGTTGTCTTGATGGATGCGAGCTGGCGAAACGGAAGCCAGCTGGCTCCCGCGTTTTCGCAAACGATCACTTGGCCTGGCCTTGTCTGGCACCAGCGACCAAGGGCGTCAAAATCGATAATTTCCGAGCCGAAGCGATAGTGGCGGCCGGCCACCTGGTAGGGAGGGTCGACAAACCATGTCGCTTCGACATCGTCAGGGCATTCAATGTAACCGCTGTTGTAAACTTCCCAGTGACGTATGGAATCGACTTGTGCAGCAATCGTATTACGCACCCTTTCGCCCCAGAACGAGCCAGGCCGGATTCCTGCGCGCATCCAAGCGGAAGGAGACTTTCGAGGGCTGGCAGCAGCGCGGTTAAGCCAAAACCCCACCAGCCATTTGGCTTCCTGTATGATGTTGAGATCATCACAAGTCTGATCAGGCTCGAGATCGGGAATGGCAAGAATTTCGCTAGGTGTTGCCTTAATCAGATATTTCCAGACCTGAACGACCACCGGGTCAATCTCATAAAGAACGACCGCATGTTGATGGTAGCGAAGGCTGTATCCTGCTGAACCGGCGAATGGCTCGATGATCCTCTTGTGTTTTGGCGCCGGATAAAGTTTGACGGCGTCGCGCCATTTACCACCGTAATAGCTGAAGAAGGGCCGCAACGTCCCCGATAATATTGCCACGCCGCTCCCCTTGCACCGCACTTCGGGAGAATCAAAATTCTCCGCTAGGATTTTATAGTAGGACGAATTTCGCCTGTCATCATCAACACGCCGATTGTGCGTGTGCCTCGGACATATTCGTCTGCGCGCGAGCGATCGTTAAAAGGAAAGACTGCGGTTAGGTACGAGCAAAGATTAAACTAATCATTTCATAAATCGGCGGCCATTAAGCATTGAAAAGAGGATATGACGTCTTAGTAAAGCCAGCGTGTTTCGTGGTATACTCTCAATAGGAAAAACAATTCTATCCGAATTAAGAGTCATTGGTTTTCTGGTCGATACGTGTTTTTAGGCCGTTCATGTATGTTCCGGCTTTGCGCTTGGTTTTGATTGCCGCCGCTGCTCCATCTACTATCGAGTTCTCAATCAATGCGCGCTTCCAGTACAAGAACAGGATCAGCAGGATGACTGCCAGCACGGGGACAATAATCTTCCCAGCGAGAAGCGCGTAGTCGTTCAATTCGATCAGCCAGAGTTGGTAGTCCTGCTGTTCGGACCAGCAGTCGAGATTTACGCTTCCGTTTAGCGGCTTGCAGTTTGCATCATATGCGGCAGAGACTTTCCACCTAAGTTGTTCGAATGCTTGGTCTCTTCCAGCTTTCGTAAAGAACATGCCCCTCAAACCTCTGTCTCAGCAGGTCGCGAACCCTGCTTTGGGTATCGAACAAGTCTGCCGTTCGTGGCTTCATCCTACAAGTCCGGAATCGCATCTTTCACACCTAAGCCGCAGAACGCGATTTCGGGCTCGGCCTGTATAGATCGAAGGGCGAGGACAGCTCGTCGTCGAGACCCAAGTGCAAGCGCTAGAGCCCCCGGTCGTTCGTCTAACAAGCAGTGCACGCGGCCTCAGGGGTGACAGAGCCGTTTTTCCACGCGCCCGATGCACGGTGGGGTCCTAGGTATTCACGTTCCGGCCTATAGACGCGCGCAGTCACTGCCCGCAAATTGGATTCGACACACCTACTCAGAGAAGTATGGTGTGCAGGCGCGTGGAAGCAATACGCCGCGAACCTGTCATGCCACGTTGAAAACCGACGCCACAGATGCCTCTTGACTGTCAGCCCTGCTCGTCAGCACAGAGTGGATGCCGGGCGGGATGCCGTCGCCAAATGCTAGTTCCCGCACGTCGATTGTGATAACTTCAAGCAGAGGGCGTGCTGCGGTCATCAGGACGAAACTTGTTACGTGTCCTGGCGGACAGGCCGGAGTGGCGGGATACATCAGTGCCAGGCGATTGCAGCGGTACCGGTCGGCATAGGCGTTCATCTGATAGGCATCGGCGCTAGATACGCCGAAGTTTGGTTTGTCTGTCTCGAGGCGTTTCCATTTCGCATCGAGGATTGCAGCAATGCTGTCGCCGTCCAGGATGGAGATGTCTGGACGCAGTTGAAATCCGGTCGTGGTGAGGTTTGTTTGAGGGCCCTGAAGCGCGACGGACAACTTGCGTCCCGCTACAGTCTGGCAGTCCCGTCGAATGCGGCGCCCGAGCACCGCTTCGAAGAGCCGCTCCATGTTGAAGAGCAATGCGGAGCCGTAAGCGTCGCCGGTTCGGACATCCGGGAAAAGATCACTGAGCAGTTGCGAGGCTTTGCGAAAAGTGGCTTGCCAGTGTTTGATCGTGCGGTCGAGCGGCAGTGCATCCAAGTCGCGAGCGCCGATGCGAACGTCGGCCACGTCTTCGAAGCGGTGCAGGAATGACGTGACCATCGCGCGCGTTCTTGCGCTCATTGCCAGCCCGAGAAGCATGCGCAAGACCGCCTTCAGCCCCCGATTGTGAGCATTGTCGATGCTTCGTTCGTCGAACCGGCACAAAAGTCGGGAGCGATCCAAGGCGTTCGTTCGCAGATGGTCCGTCAATTGCAGGCGTCCGCGGATGGCGTGTAAGTTCTCCGTGTTTTCGCAATAACGTGTAACGGCCCCGCCGCGCAGTGCTTCCTTCACTTCATTACAAAAGTCTTCGATGAAGATATCGAGAAGGTGGCTGCTCTGGTGCCCAAGTGTGGCTTGGCCCACCCATTTTGCTCCCAATTCTCCGGCCCGCGCAAGCATGGCGATGAGTGTGCCGCGCATCTCCTCCGATTCCTGCGGGCCACGCTCTATTTTCGGAAGCAACTCGAGCGCAAGCTGCGGCGTCTGAATGATCCCGCAGAACGGTCCGAAGCGCAGAGAACGGTGCCCCCAGCTAAGCGCGCCATTTGGCAAGCGCTCCGCGATGCGACCGATGCTCTCTGCCTCGGCCTCTGTCAGTTCGCCACCCAACCCGATGCGCACCGTGTCACGCTCTCGGAAGGTCAGCGCCTTCATTCCGGAGACTCGTAGATCTTACGGATCGCGTCGGCCGTGATGTCGTCCTCACGAACGACTTCGAACGTCTCGCCGTCGCCTATTGCGCTGCCATCCGTGAAGGGGAAAAGCCGATGGGCGCTTTGCGTATGCGCCCGCACCAGCTGGAATTCTTCATCTACAGTTTGGTCGGCCAGGACAAGCCGGATCTGTCGCCAGTCGTCGTAAAAGGCCTCCTGTAGGAAGGGCAGGATTTCACGTGCGAAGACTCTGCGGAGATCATCAAACGACTTAACCTTGTAGAAGTAGCTGTGCCCCAATGTTTGATCCCGATGTAGCAGTCGCGAGAGACGCGTGTTCATAGTGGCGAGTAACTGCCGCAGGTCGATCGTGTTGCCGGAGACATCATCCACGGTACCCAGAAGTTCGGGCTTCGGCGTGAGTTCCTCGAACCGGAAGCGGCGTCGCAGCGCGCTGTCGAGGAGCGCAATCGAACGGTCCGCGGTGTTCATCGTGCCAATCACGTCGACGTTCGCAGGGACGCCAAAGCGCTCGCCCGAGTAGGGCAGCGTCACTTCTAGTCCCTTGCAGCCGGGCAATCGCTTACCCGAAGTGTCGGTGAGGATCCGCTTATCAAGCTCCACCAATGTTATCAGCTCGCCGAAGATCTTGGCTGTGTTACCGCGGTTGATTTCGTCAATGAAGATGGCAAAGCGCTTGTGGGGCGACAGGCGCGCTCGCTGGCAGAGCCGTTTGAGCACCCCGGGCCGAACCTCGTACGTGATGCTCCCGTTCTTTGTCACCGGCCGTATACCCTCGACAAAATCCTCATAGGCGTAGCTCTGATGGAAGGTAATAAATTCGGAGCGGTCTTCGGCCTCATCGCGGTAGGTCGGCAGATAGTCAGTCAACAACCGGTAAGTTTTTCCTGTTCCAGGCGGGCCGTACAGGACCAGGTTCTGGGGCGATCCGGTTGAGCGTGTCGGCTTGATGGTAGCAGCCATTTTATCGTCGGGCGCGGATACCCCGGCAACGGGGGGCAGCTTCTTCCACAGCCTCTCGAGTGTCCGTGCCGGCTTGCCCTTGATCTCAATCCCTGATGATTGCGGGTTCCACTCTTGACCGGCATCCCGGTGTTCCAGGTCTTCGAGCTTTACGATCTGGTCGACGAAAGCGTCTCGAACAGTATCAAATGCGACGTCGATATAGCGCGTCATCTCGCCCGCTTGGCCGCGAGCTTCGTCCCAGTGTGGTGCTTCATATGATGCACGGGTGACCTTGCCGGCGGCGACGATTCCCTTGGGTGATTCTCCTGTCCGCACCAGAAAGACGCGGTCGCCCTCTCGCGGCTTCGTCGATCCGCAGCGCCAGCGTTTGTCAGCCTTTTCACCAGCGTTCGTGGCAGCCCTGTCTTCGGCGAGCGTATCCCATGGCCACCTCGAAGGGTTCCAGCTCAAGAGCCAATTTTTCGTCTGGGTCTTCCATTGAGCGGAGATCTCTTCCTGGTAGAAGTCAATATCGGCACCTTGTTCCTGCTCAAGTCGACGGCGCAGGTCGAGCAAGCCGCGGTCGATCTCGGTGGTGCTCCGCCTCCGGATCTCCTTGTCCAGCACGCCGCCGAATCCGGCGAGGATTAAGCGTTTGTCGCCCTCGGAGCTGATCCGCTCGAAAGTGTCGGGAAAAAGGAGGTGGGGCAGTATGTGTAGCAGCTGCCGGTGGCGCGCCTCCGGCACGCCACCCAGCCAGCCGGAAAACGCCCATGGCTCACGGACCATGTCGTGACGTTCGGCGTTCGTACGGCGTTTGAAGTCGCGCAGCGCGCCGATCAGGAAAACAAGCTCACGCCAGCGGTGGGTGTTATAGGCCGTGCCAGCCGAGCCGATACCCGCGAGAACATTGTCGTCGAGAAATGCATGGTGCTCGTCCAGGTTTTCACCCGACCAAGACCAGACCTCGAGAATGTTTTCACGCTTCCTAGGAGCACCGATATTCGCCGGGAATAGCAGCAGCAACCACAAGCCCTCAGCCATCAATTGCCGACACTGGGGCGAGCCGGACGACAACTGCACCTTCAGTTTGGATAGGAAATCGCCTTCACCTGCGTCGACATTTTTAACGAAGCGTTCGTCCAGCTCGTTGAGCAGGGCGTTTGTCCATAGAGCCTTGTCTGCTGATAGCGCAGAACCGTCTGTCAAGAGGCACCGGTCGCGCCAGGCTGCAGCAGCATCGTAAATCGAACCTGAGTCCCCGTCAGGGTTGTATCTGGACACGCGCATTGCCTCCGAAATGCCGACTTCGTTTTTGAAGCCTCTGTGGCTGGGTTGTATCCACTCGCACATTTACTAACAAGGGATGGCGGCGCAGAAGCAGCAACGTAGGAGCGAGCTTCGCGGGGTGACCGGGCGCGCAGAGCAGCGCTTCAAGCGAGAAGTTCGATTTCATCCATAACGATCCCTTCACCTCTTCTCAACTAGTGATGGGTTCATATCAAAAATCGCCAACCAAGAATGCGACGTCATGCTGGGTTCGTTTCTCGAAGTCGACGACTATTTTGCGCAAACTGATAGGCATCAGTCGAAGGACGATATCGTGGCAAGAGAGGCAATTATCGGTTGTCTCCAGGTGCTTGGGCACATAGCTGTTTCGATGCAAGAATTGGTAAAGAGTCGTTCGGATCTGTCGATCCGCTTCACTCTCGCCGATGAAACGAACGGAAAATACCCGGCGTTTTCCGGTCCGGATAGAGAGGAGGGACACTATGTCATCGGGATTACCGTTCCGATGCTCCATCTTCTCTATCTCGAAACCGAAAAGATAACACGGGAACACATGAGTGGACGGCGATATTCTCGTGACGCCTATTTTGTCCTCGCTGCTGTCTTCGTGATCTGCCACGAATTCGCGCATATCGCGCTTGGCCATTTTGACGGCAATCGGCCGCCACGATCGATTGTCCGAGCAGACGAATTCAGTGCCGACGATCATGGTGGCCGCATAACGTCCAGGCAATTCGCACTCGAGTTGCCGGCTTTGAAGCACTATTGCGGGATCGAAACACTGCACGACTTCGTGGAGGCAGCGCTTATCGGGCAGGCAAGCCTTTTTTCCGTTTTGCAGTTCCTTCATCAGCCCAGCGCCATCTACCATAGTCCGGCACTCAGAGTGAGGCACATGTATGGTGGCTTCATCAAGGGGATCTTGCTCAAAAAACTCCTGTCTAGAAAGCAGATGGCGGAACGGTGCAAGGTGGCAATGTCGCTCCTCGACGGTATGGGCGGTGATTTTACCCACCCCAATGAACTCGCCGCTGTTCTCACCGTGCGGCCGCATGACGTTGCTCTGTTCAACAGGGAAACTGCAATCGATGCATCGCATCGCGTCGCGGAAACAATGAACCAGTCGCGCTTTCTTGCGCCGCTCAGGGATCAGATTGGCGGGTTCCAAGCTCCGACCAGAAAAAAACGGTGGCGGGCCGAAGACCACGCTAGAGGACGTGGCAAGGACAAGCAGGTGGGGGGTATGTCCCGGTTGCGTGCGTTGCTGCACCGATACTTCGGCCGAAATAGAAGCACAAGGTGACCTCGCCTTTCACCAATTAAACCGCCAGGTCGCCGGAACGGGAGCAGGCGGTGCAAAAATTACTGACCTCTCTATCTTACCCTCCCTGGTCGCGTCGGTGGAACTGCGCATATTTGAAGGCCCAGCCCGTTTCGCCGGTAAGTGTATTCCTTGCACAATGCGTTGAAGCAAGCTTCCACTTGGCGGAAAACCGTCGCCAAGCTCTGCGTCGGGCAATAGCTTGGATCAAGTGAAACTTCGCCAGGACCCTTTCCACGGCTTATTGCCAGGATGTTCACGTTCTGGGCCAAAATGATCGCATACTGTATCGTCCGGTACTGGACCAATCTTGCCATAAAACCTAGTGCAGCACGCAGCTTCGATCTTCAACTACTGTCGGCGATACTGGTCCGGCCCGCCGATATCCAGTTCGCCGGCTGAAAGTGCGGCCATAGCCTCGTCAATGCCCGAATGAACAAGAAGGGCCAGATGCGCTGGACGCCGATCGGCGCTCTCCGGGTCCTTCAAGTCCGAGCCGCCGTCGCGGAAGGTCGTCTCATGGCCGCAGCGTTCGAGAAACCGACGCCCCATCAGAAGACGCGTACGTTCACATGCGAGATCGTGACGAGCGGCCGAGTTGAATACCGCCTCGCGCTAGAGCCGTCTGTCAAAGACGGACATTGGCTCCTTCAAGCGGTACAGAGTTGTGGGGCGCCGAGCATCTGCCGTCTGCCGCTTCTCTCCTTCGACTTTTTCAAGCAGGTCCAGATCACTTACCTTCCGCCGAAATGCGCTCTGATCCAGACGTTGGCCCATGACTGTTTGATAGATGTCCTTTAGTTCTGACATCGTAAATACATCCGGAAGCAGCCGAGCTGGTATTGTAGAGTAGGCTCCCTTTCCCCGCACGCGCTCCAGGGCTGTCGCGATGATCGTCGCGTGATCAAAAGGCAAGGCGCCAGGCGAATCGGCGGGCCGGAGCTCAAGGGTTGAACGGGAGCTCTCTAACTTCCCTTCGGGCACGAGCGCGAAGTATGCGATAGAAACTGACCAGCCACGGGGATCACGTTCGGCCGAAGCGAAAGTTTGGAGCTGTTCGACAAATATGTGCTCGACTCCACCCTTTTCTTTCAGGATGCGACGAACCGCCTCGTCGGCCGTGTGGTCTTCATCCGTGTGCACGTAGCCCCCAATCAGCGCCGAAACTCCTGAACAGGGATCGGTAGGGCGCGGGAGCAGGGCTACGCTCAGTACGCCTTCGTGCAGAGTGAGAAGAACGATGTCTACGGTAACGATTGGTCGGGGATATGCGACGTCCTGCAAGGGGGATTCCTTCGGTCGAACTTGAAGCCACTTCCGAGCATAGCCGTATTTCGGTCCTAAAACAATTTTAAAAGGCAACTTGCAAATTGCAAATAGCAAAATATGATAGAGGAAGAATTAACACTTGAACTTCGAAGCTCGTGAGGTGCCGGAGTGACGACGGAAAATGTATGTTATCGGTGTTTCGGCGATCAAGATCTGCGGGATATGATCCGCTACCATGGTGGCCCTCGTGGGTGCAATTTCTGCGAACGCAAAGACGCGGAAACGATGCCCTTTGCAGAGGTTGGCGAATTCATCCTTGAGCGCATCGAGACCTTCTATGGTAAAGCGTGCGACCAGCTCCCCTATGAGTCTCGGGAAGGCGGTTACCAAGGCTGGCACGTCAGCAGCTACGAGATGATTTCCGACGAGATCGGCCTTGAACTGCCGCGCGACAACAACGGCAGCCTGTTTCAGGGAATCATCGATGCGATCGGCGACGATGTCTGGTGTGAATACGACTGGCTCGTGCTCGAGCCGGACGCAAGCCTGAGGTTCTCGTGGGAGCGCTTCTGCGAGATAGTCAAGCATCGCCGCCGATTCTTTTTCCACGATATCGGCAATTCAGATGGGCGGGATCCCGACGCCCGTTCTCCCTTTCAGTTCCTTGAGACAATATGTGAGCATGCCGAGAGGGCAGGCCTGATCATCGAGATGCCAGCGGGTCAGAAATTTTACCGTGCCCGTGCCCGCAAGCTGCGCGGTCCCATCACAACCCCTGCCGGGCTTGGCCCCCCGCCCGATGAACTCGCAACGCAATCGAACCGGATGAACCCACCCGGCATCTCGATGTTCTATGGCGCAGATAGGCGGAAGCTGGCTATCGCGGAAATTCGTGACTCGATGGCATCGGTTGGTAGTTTTCAGACCAAGCGGCTTACCCGCATTCTCGATTTGGCAAACTTGCCGGACGTGCCTGGTTTCTTTTCGACGGCTTATCGGATGGAGCAGCGCATCCTGAGCTTTCTATCAGATTTTGCCGAGCTTATCGTCCAGCCGGTCGACAGAAGCGATCGAGTCAATGTTGACTATATTCCGACACAGGTTTTCACCGAATTCATCCGGGACTTCGAGTTCGAGGGCGGTAAGATCGACGGGCTTCGCTATCGGAGCGCAACAAGCGAAAAGGGAACGAACTATGTCCTGTTCGCCGGGCCAACGGATGTCGTCGATGCGGCACCACCCGATCCGTTCTCCAAGTCGAAGCCGTGGCTGGAGCTTGTCGGTGTCAGTCATGTCCGGCCGTGAGGAGCGGGTGGGGACTTCATGGGCGGTCAACCAAATACGGGTGAGACCGAACATCACAGCCGTCACGGGAGGAGGCGGCGCAGGAGATACGGTGAAACGCTTCCATCAGTTTATCGGCGATGTCCCAGGCGAGCGCAGTTACTTCGTTGACAAGGGGTTGAAGATCGGCGGTTGGCAGGACTTTCACGTCGCATGCCCCCTCCACATCTCCCGCCTAGATAGTAGAACGCGTGGACGGCTCGCGAAAAGTCACCCAAAGGCATTAGATCCCGTACGAGGGCGAACTCGAATCTCGACGTCGCTCGCGCGCCGGTGGTTTACGGCGTCGCGGCAACGGCGTGTTGCTATGCTGTTCACGTTCTGGGCCAAAATGATCGCATAATGTATCGTCGGGAACTGCCCGCAGGTTAGCGAGCGCGCCGGCGCAAAGGCTAGTCCAATTCTGCTTTGCGCATGATCTCAAACGGGTCGGCGCCGATCGCGCGGCTGACCTTCACGAACTCGGCAGCATCCAACCGGCGTTCCCCAAGTTCAAACTTGGAAACGAACGTTTGCCGTTGGCCAATACGCTGCCCTAGTTCGACCTGAGTGATGTTCGCAGCTTTGCGGGCCGCGATGAGCCCGTCGATCATTCGACCGTAAACAATTGCGTGGAACGAAGACAAATTAGAGCGCCAGTTTGAGAAAACTGACACCTTCAATAAAACCGATTTTCGGATACCCCAAAATAGGGTATTGATAGTTGCACAAGAGCGGGTCACTCGCGTTTTCGTGGGCCGAAAATCGGAGCATGGACATGGAACTACGTCAGCTTTCCTATTTCGTTGCGGTGGCCGAGGAACTGCACTTCAATCGCGCGGCCGCGCGGGTGTGCATCGCTCAGCCGGCGTTGAGTTCCCACATCCAGGCGCTGGAGAAGGAGCTCGGTGTGCGGTTGCTTGAGCGGTCGACGCGGCGGGTCGAACTGACGCGGGCAGGGGAGGTGTTCTATGACCGCGCTGTCCGGATTATTGGCGATGTGGGGTTGTCGGCCGAGGTGGCGCGCTCGGTCGCCGGCAAAGCGGCACGCACGATCAAGATCGGAACCGTCTATCCGGCGACGACCGGCGTGCTGCCGGCGTTTCTCACCCGCATCGGCCGGAAGTTTCCCGATGTCGCCTTGCATGTGAGGAGCGGCTCGACCAGCGACATCATCCGTTCGATCGAAAACGGCCAGATCAATCTCGGTTTCATCCGACCGGTCGAAAACATCGGCTCGTTGCGCTTCTTCTCGATTGCGCATGAGCGCTATCTGCTGGCCGTCGAAAAGACGAGCCCGCTGGCGCACCGAAGCGAGGTCGATATCGAGGATCTGCGTTCCGAGAAGATCATCGCCTTTTCCCGCCAGAACCTTTCTTACAGCGAACGCTATTTCTCCGAGATGTTCGAGACCCATGGTTTAACCGGCAACATCGCTTATAGCTGCGACGACACCTTTTCGCTGGTGTCACTCGTCTCGGCCGGCCTCGGCATCGGCTTTGCGCCGGAATGGACGAAGGATCTACCGAACCGCAATTTCGAGCTTAGACCGGTGAGGGGCGTCGATCTCAAGATCGGGCTTGGAGTTGCCTGGAATAAAGAGGATCCAACAGCCGCTCGGGACGATATCATCGACATTGCCCGGTCGCTGGCGCGGCCGAGTAGGTGAGGGAAGCTAGGCGCCTAATTGCGACCGGCTGGCCCTTCCGCGGCAATGTCCTCCTAAGAATGCATTCCGAGACCGTATTTCCGGACGAGCGAAAGCAGCTTCAATGCGGGGCCGCTCGGCCGCTTTGCGCCGGTTTCCCATTTTTGTACCGTCGACTCGCTGGTGCTTAGATAGCGCGCGAAGACTGGCTGGCTGACATAATTGTTCCCGCGCAGCGCCTTGATCTCGCCTGGCGTCAGCTCCTGCGGAATGGGCAGGCAAGTCTAATCGAAGGTCTTCATGGTTTCCTTATCGATGGTGCCCGCCGCATACATATCTTCGACGGCGCTATGGATCGCCTCAAGGGCATCGCTCTTGAACTTGCGCTTAGTCGCCATTGCAAATCTCCAATAGGGCGCCGGTCCCGATTTCGGCATCAAGCTCGGCCTGTGTCTTGCGCCGATAAAGTCCGGCGAGCTCCGGAAAGCCAGGTGCTCGTCGTCGTCGATGGCGATGCGGACATCACAGAAGTCAGAAATCTTACGCTGAAAATGCCGAGATGAAGCAGATTGGGTTCTCATGAGATCCAGAATTCTTATCGCTGATCGGCACGATTGCCGGGGCGTGGCCTGCTAAGGCTATGTGGTAGACGAACTCTAAATTCGACCCAGGAGATGCGTGTGATGTCGTATCGGCGAGCGCTCAGGCTGTGCTAAGCACAAGGAATGGGATTCGGGGTCTTCATTCATCGCTCAGATTCGATCTACGACGACAGCCCGGCAGAACAGTACCAGTTTCCAAGCCAATATCTTGGACGGGTGCGGGCCTGCCTTGGCGACTGGATCATCTACTACGAGCCGCGCAAGGTTGCGGCGACGCGAGGCTACTTCGCTGTTGCCAAGGTGGCCGAGGTCATCCCAGACCCGAAGGCACCGGGCATGTATCTCGCGCTCATCGAACCGGGTAGCTATCTCGACTTCATCAATCCGGTTCCTTTCAGCGGAACAGAAGGTGTGGTCGAGCGCGGTGTTCTAAACGAAGAGGGCAGGATATCGGGCAGGGCGCAGTCTGCGGTAAGGCCTATTTCGAGCGCGGACTTCAATCGCATTGTGGGCATTGGGCTAGATGAGCAAGTGCCAGAGTTGCCTCGGACCGGAGAATTGGACGCCAGGATCTCCGTTGAAGGATTTGGTGTAGGCGCTCAAACGCCGTTCGTGTTCGAGCAGGAGCGCAATCGCGTCATGCAGCTATCGTCGCGGATTGTTCGTGACCGATTGTTCCGCCGCCTCGTCGTTCAGGCCTACGACAAACGCTGTGCAATCACTGGCTTGAAGCTCATCAACGGCGGGGGACGCGCCGAAGTCGACGCAGCGCACATACGTCCCGTCGAGGTGAATGGACCCGATATCCTGACCAATGGCATCGCCCTGTCGGGCACCGCGCACTGGATGTTCGACCGTGGCCTGATCAGCCTTTCCGATGACCTCGACATTCTGGTTTCCAGACACGCCAACGATCCAGATAGCATCCAAGGGCTGATCAACAAGACTGGACGCGCGATCGTGCCAACGCGGGCGTTTGAACGGCCACATCCGCATTTCCTGCGCTGGCATCGAGAGAACTGTTTCAAGCAGTAATTTGTCGCCTCGCCTTTCTGTGGAGGACAGGAAAGACAGGCCTGGGGCCCCGCCATCGGGCGAGGCGGAATTGGAGAGGGAGGTGGTATGAACCGCAAAGAATTTGTCCAGTCGCATGGCGCTGACTGCAAGAATTGGAATTGGAGCTGGTCTTTCGTCAATCATCGCGAGCGGTTTGTCATTTTTGGTATGTGGCAGAGCGAACAGAAGAACCGGCTCGGCTGCATCCTACGTAAGAACTGGGAGATCAGCGCCAAGGGACGCAAAAATAACGGATATGGTCAGGCTCTCGAGCATATCAGACTCATTGAAACCGAAGGCTACCGCCTTCAAACCTTCCCTATGCGAGGGGTGGCGAGAAACCCGCAAGAGGGAGAGCTTTCACCCGCAACGATCGCTGAGTTTACTCCTGAACTATCCGAAGGTCGGTTGGTTGTTCTCACAGACGGCTGGTACGTGGCCGTTGACCAGGACGTTTATGAAACGATCGCAGAGGTCATCGATGCCGACGATCCGGACAGCGGTTTTCGCGAAGGGGCGATGTTCACCGTGGTTGTCAACGGATACGAGCGCAATGCCGACGCCCGCAAGGCCTGCCTTCGACACCATGGCCTGAGTTGCAAGGTTTGCGATGTGAACTTCGGCAAAACTTATGGTGCTCTCGGCGAAGGATACATCCACGTGCACCACATCAAGCCAATTCATAAATGTGGTGGCGAATACATCGTCGATCCGATCGAGGACCTCATACCAGTGTGTGCCAACTGCCACGCGATGCTCCATCGCCGTAGTGAGCCACTGACGGTCGATGAGCTTAGGGCGATCCTGAGTGCTCAGAGGGAGGACGCCGCCGGTAGGAAGAGCCACACCACAGAGGATCCAGGACGTCTCGATTCCCGACGACATGACCGTACCGGTAACGGGCCTGCGTGTGAATCCGCTTAACCGGGCAGGTGGGCCTATGGGTTCGTCAGTCGAGTCCGATGACCTTCACCGGTGCGAAGGTCTGGAAACTCTTCACCCCGGAAATCATTCCCGACTTGAATAGAGGGGTGCTGACGGCGCCCTTCATCCAGCATTCCCTCTTTTTCTTGATGTAGGTGAATGCAACACACCGGTCATTGTCGATACAAGCCAGTCGGCATTGAAGTGGCGTTGCGTTTGCGATTGACGCGCGAACGCCCAGGTCGCCTCCAGGCAGATCGACATCCTCGAATAGCGCCTTCTTCGGATCGATTGTGCCCATGCTAAATGGCGTTGGGTCTGGGTCTGCGCTCGCCAGGAATTTCCCAGAGATAGCGACCGAGTTGCCGTCCGCACGACCTTCGTTTGCCTTCAGAAAGCAATTCGGTCCGCGCACAATCTTCGGATTGGCATTGAAGGTGAAAGCTTTACAGACGCCGTCCATCTCTAGACAGCTCGTAGCGCATTCGGCGACGTCGACGGTCCTCTTTGAAGCGAGGTCATCGCCGAACAGGTCAAGGCCCGTGTAGACGGCGATACGCGTCGGTTTCCGGGCAAACTCCTCAATCGCCGACAGTTTCTCGCTCGGACCGGGATCAATCGGCGCAGGGCTGGCAGCGGCAATCTGTTCGCTGTTTGGTCCAGGGGCGGGGCCTCCGGTTGAGTTTGCCGTAGAGGGTAGAGTGACGGCCGGAGTTGTGGGGGTTGGCTCGTTCGAGGCCGTCGCCGCGCCCTTGCGATTGAGTTTGTAGCGACTGATTTCCTCGCTCGAGAACACATGCATCTGCGACGGAGGCGTCTTGAACATCGTTGTCATGACTTCTGCCGACGTATCGAAACGAGCGAGCATGTCGATGATATCGGAAATTGACAGCTGTGCGTTCACGAGGTCGTTCGATTCACTGGAGATCTGGTGGACGCCAAGTTCGCCGTCCACCTGGCGTTCGACGCCTGCCATAAAAATGAAAGCGCAAGCAGAATAGCAGCCTTTTCCTTTCGGGATAAAGGTGGAGAGGCGTCTCTCATGCACGTCGTCGGCAATCAACAGTGCCATTTGGACAGCGCCGCCGACGCTATCGAGCACCAGCAACCTGGCTTTTTGTGATGCATGCAGCGCCCGCCTGAAATTCAGGGCGGAATAGAGGTCGATCTCGCCTGTAAGGGTGATGACGCTGGGGTCACTTTCCTCGAACGAGAAGGGACCAAATTTCTTTGTAGTAGCGAGCGCTGGATTACACACAAGCGAAAGGGCCAAGCAGAATGCCCATATGCGAATGAGGCCGAACGGCGAACTCGGCAAGATTGGTACTCCCACGGTCTGTTTATATTCAGAGAACATTGATCAAATTGAAGTTGCAACACAAAAAAGCCGCAACGGTTAACGGAGCGACACGTCAGGGGTCGCTATCGCCAAATTCCGTCCGTGGTTGAAGGATAGTGCGGATCTCGGTCACGAGCCCGGATGACTGCTTCGTGGGCTTGCCGTCTTCCGGAAAGCGTTAAATGATACAACCCAGGGGCGGGGAAGTATCATGCGACGATTTCTTGTTGGTGGGGCCGTAGCTGTAACAATGATCTGTTGGCTCGGCGCAAATAGCGGAGACCGGGCGGCAGTCAATGAGACGCGGGTGCCTTCAGCAAGAATTGTCGTACAAGAACAGAATCCCGTGGCCGGAGTTAGCGCGCAAGTCTCTGCGGCCACGCCTCAGCAAGGCCGGTTCTCTGCAGCGGTTGAAAGCGCCGACACTGAGGAAGTGACCACCACGGTTTTCGTACGCGGCAAGCGCGTCGCCTTACGAGAAGGACCAGGGAAGAAGTTTCCGATCCTTGATCGCTACGATGCGGGTCGGCCGGTCCGCTTACTGTCAGTCGATGGTGAATGGTCCCGTGTCCTAGACAATCTCACACGGAGGGAGGGGTGGATTGCATCGCATCTCCTAAGTTCCGACAAACCTCGGTCGGAGCCAAAGCGCGATACACCTGAATCCGCAGAGTCGTCTCGTGAAGATCCAATCGAAGTCCCGCGGATTTCCGATTCCGTGATCGTACAGCGCATCATCGCTGACTCGATTTCCGGCTATAGCGGCTCGTGCCCATGCCCGGAAAGTCGCGATCGGGCTGGGCGGCGGTGCGGGCGCAGGAGTGCGTATTCGAAGCCCGGCGGAGCAGCCCCAATCTGCTATTCGGGCGATGTCTCAAGGGCGATGATCGATGCGTTTCGCTCGCGATTGTAATGCAGGGGGTGGCCATTGCATTGTTGTCGGCTTGATTGGATTAAGCCCCGAACTTTTCTGAGATTTCGCCGAGCTCCGCTGCCGGAATGGCGTGTTCGCTGACGAAGCCATCAATCGGCGTGAGGCAGATCTCTCCATCGTATCCTCAGTAGAGGTTTCGCCGTTTTGGGAAGCTTCGAGCGATGGACCATCCGGGATGAGACTTCAAAGTCCGCGTTGATCTTCACGACGAGGAGCTTGCTGAAGTTACCTGCTACCTTGACGAAAACCTCGTCCTTGGACTTGAACGGGGTGATGGTTTTGATCTCAACGTGATCGTTGCCAAGCCTACCATCAGCACCCTGCGCATAGTTCTTGTTCAGCTTTATTCCGTAGGTGATGGCGCCGAAGAGTTCCCCAATGTCTCCGTAAACATTGAGATGACGACCTGTCTCAATGTGGTAGCTTTCTGCCAGTGACAAGAGATCCTGAAAATACGGGATTAGAGATATTGTCGCATTGGGATATTTCGCTCGCCACTCGTGATATCGGAGCTGTTCTTCCACGTCGGACCAGGAAACCCACTCGCCGTCGTCATAGAAGGCTCGATCCCAGATATCAGCATCCATTTGAAACCTCTTGGCAGTCCGATCTTCGCGACACCGCCCTAGCGATCTTATGGTCGACCCATGCAGAGAGGCCGTTCCAGAGTCCTTGGTCCAGGCCGACGTGACAAGCGATCGCAATGATCTCCTGATAGGAGATCGGCGTGATCGCCGCTTGGCCAGCGAGACAGGGATCCAGCAAGCCCCGCTTTACCTTCCGCGCTGTCGGGAAACTGGGGTGGTCGGCAAAGGCTGCGAGAGCTGCCGCTTGAAGGTTGCGGTGCTTGCCTATCGCTGCCGCCAGCACTGCGTTGCGCATCCACTGATAGGCGTCTCCCTTAAATGGGCAGGGCGTATGATCAACGCCCGGATCGAGCGCGAAGACCTCAGGGATGTATACCCAGTACCGAATGCCCTTGCCTGTAAGAGCACAGTTCGCGCGGACGCCGTTACGCGGGTTGATTTGGTCAGCGTAGCTTCCGTTGCATTGTCGTTCGCTCGAGCGCGACACAGCCGTTTGGCTACATTGTCCTCCGGGTTCGGTGAACTTGCACTCGATAACGAGCGCAGCCATCGAGCCGACGGCAAGCACGTCGACTTGCGTGGGCCTCGGTTCTCCTAGCATCCGATCGCTATCCGTCCACTCGAGTGTTATCGCCCATGGACCGCCCGGTGCCACGCCCACACGCTCGGCGACGGCATCGAGGATGCGGTCGCGGTCTGTGCTCATCTTGAGTGTGCCGAACACGTCGATTGCGATGGCTTGCGACGAATGCGCCTTGTGGGCCTGAATTCGGTTGGTTCGGTCCCGATGCCAGGGGAATGTGCGCCAGTCCTCGATCGCTTCGTGACTCGCCGGAAACAGATTTTCGCGAACTGCCTCGAAATCGGAAATCATCTCGGGTGCGCCTCGATTCTTCCATCAAACCGAGGCAGTGTTTTCCTCCAATGGAAGTGGCTCGACCGTGCAGGCATCTGAGATGAGGGCGCCTTAGATGACACTCGGCTTGTCCACCAGCTTCTCGACCAATCGCCTGAGTTCCGACGGGGTCGTTTGGCCAGCCACGACCTCGTAGTAGCCGATCCCGGCGCGTCGCAGCGCCTCTTTCTTTACCGCGTCGCGCGCGGCCGCGGCCCCTTGGTGGTGCGCTCCGCCCTGGTATTCGATGACGTGCCGCGGTTGGCAATTGCTGTCTACGAGCAGCAGATCGACACGCTTGGAGTTGATGCAACGGTAGGCGTCTGGGTCGGTGCTTCGGAGGATCTCGCCCAGTGAAACCTGAGCCATTACCTGCCAAGAAGGATTGCAGCCGATTACGATGCTGTCGAGTTCCCGAAACACCCGGGCCTCGCTCTTATTCAGCAACGGCTGAATATTGAAATCCGAGCGCATCACGATACGCAGTTGATCGGTGGCGTCGACCGGCTTCGATGGCTCCGTAACTGGCATCTGTTGCCAAGGTCCCACTACAATGCGCTCGTGGCTGCGCCTTTCCTCCCAGCGTGATCTGTTTTTCTCCCGCCACGCCTGCTTTCTCATCGTGGCTAGGAACTGCTCAATGGCCATGCCGATCAGGAGGCCGATAAACAGCACGGCGATCAGCAGTTCAGGCTTTTCGAAGTCTGCAACGGTTATACTGCCCGAAGCGACTACTGCGGCCGCTCCGATGATTAGCCAAGGCGCTGCGAACAGCACCGACCTTTGGCGATATTGCATGCCCCTCTCCAGATTTCCCGCCAAGATAGTAGAACGCTCGGAGGACGCGCGAAAAGTCGCCCAAAAGGATTAGGTTCCGCGGGACGCAGAGCCAGCAGCTATCGCATGCGAAAGCCTGCGCGGAAGGTTCGCGTCCCTTCAAGAGCCTGGCGACTTTTTGCGTTTGAAACACGCGCCTATAGCTTTCGGCCAGCGAGACTGGGCGAGAAGCAGGATTGCACTGTTCATTTTGTGACCAAACCAGCGAAGCTTTTCAAAGCCGCAGTCCGCGAAAGGCAGGTCTCCATCGAAATGGGGATCAAAAACCTGTTGCATAGTTGCCGCTTTCCTATATCTTATAACTTATAAGTTAGAAACAGCGGGAGCAATTCCTTGTCAGTGCGACAGACACCAGGCGGCCACCTTTTGGTGGCGCGCAGCCATGAACTATTGTCCGACGAACAGCTTGCCTTCCTTCATGAGCGCGCGCGCTTCATCAGGCTCGAGACGCTTCGGTTGATCTCGATCGCCAAAGTGGGCCACTACACCTCGGTCTTCTCCTGTGCGGAGATCTTTGCGGCGCTCTATTACGATGTGATGCGGCTTCGAAAGGGCGAGCCGGCCTGGACCGACCGGGACCGCTTCCTGATGGGCAAGGGCCATGCGGCCGTTGGGCTTTTCCCCATTCTCGCCGATCTCGGCTTCTTCGATCCCGCATGGCTTGAAAGCTACACGCGGCTCGGCAGCCCCCTCGGCGATCACCCTGATATGACGAAGGTCCCCGGCGTCGATTTCAGCTCCGGGTCTATCGGTCATGCCCTGTCGAACGGCGTCGGCATGCTGCTTGGCGCGCGCTTCCAGCAGCGTGATTTCAATGCCTTCGTCCTCCTCGGCGACGGGGAAATGCAGGAGGGCCAGGTCTGGGAAGCCGCCTTGTCCGCCGCCTCGCACAATCTCTCCAACCTGATCGCCATCGTCGATCGCAACGGCTACCAGCTCGACGGCAAGGTCGACGACGTCATGGCGATAGAACCGCTTGATGAGAAATGGCGCGCCTTCGGCTGGGAGGTTCACACCGTCGACGGCCATGACCTTGAGGCGCTGACGACGCTGCTGCGCGCCGTGAAGGCCGACCGTGCTCGCACAAAGCCGTGCTGCATCATCGCCCGCACCGTGAAGGGCAAGGGCATCGACTACATGGAAACCGAACCCGGTTGGCATCTCGGCTATCTCGGTGCGGAAGATGAGGCCAAGGCCCGCGAAACGATCATGAACACGGTAATTTCCCAATGACCCAACTGCTTTCCAAGGACTCGTGGCAGTACCGCGAGATCAACCGCCGCGCGCCCTCGCTCCCCACGCTGTCGAATGCGCTCATCGCCCTTGCCGACGCCGGCCATCCCGTCATGGCGGGCACGGCCGACCTGCAATATTCGAACGGTCTTTCCGGTTTCGCCCAGCGCTATCCCGAGCGTTTCGTGCAGTTCGGCATTTCCGAGCAGAACATGGTCTCGGCTGCCGCCGGTATGGCGACGACCGGCGTCATTCCCTATGTGGCGACCTTCGCCTCGTTCCTCGCGCTTTTGTGCTGCGAGCAAATCCGCATGGATGTCGCCTATTGCAAGCAACCGGTTCGCCTGATCGGGCATCACACCGGCATTTCGCTAGGCTTCTACGGGACGTCCCATCATGCGACCGAAGACATTGCCATCATGCGCAGCATTGCCAACCTCGCCGTCGTGTCGACGGCGGATGGGCCGGCGCTCGATGCAGCCCTCAGGGCGACCGTCGACTATCCGCTCCCCATCTATTTCCGCATCCACCGCGGGCACGATCCGGTCGTCTACGAGAACGGCGTCGCATTCGAACTCGGCAGGGCGATCGTACACGGCATCGGCAAAGACATCACGATCATAGCAGCGGGCTATCCCGTGCATGGCGCCAAGCGCGCGATGGAGGAGCTGAATGCCGCAGGCCATTCCGTCGGGCTAATCGACATGCATTCGATCAAGCCGCTCGACGAGGATGCGATCCTCGAGGCCTCCGCCCGTTCGAAAGTCATCCTGACGGTCGAGGAGCACAACATCCTCGGCGGGCTCGGCGCGGCCGTCGCCGAAGTGTTGGCCGAAAAGGGCAGGGGCGCCCGCCTCGTCCGGCACGGCATCCGCGACGAATACAGCCTGATCGCACCCCCCACCCATCTCTACAGGCACTACCGCCTGGACGGCGACGGCATCCGGGCCGTGGCGCTCGAGAGCATTGCGTAAGGAGAATGCCGATGTCGACGAACAACGAAACGATCGCCGCGCGCGCGGAAGCCGTCATACCCGGCGGCCTGTTGAGTCCTAGCCGGCGCCTCGGCGCGCCGATCGCCTTCGCCAGGGCCGAGGGAGCCTATCTCTACGATGCCGATGGCAACCGCTACACCGACTATCACTGCGCCTTCGGTGCCAATGTGCTCGGCCATCGACCGCCCGCCGTCGCTGCCGCGATTGCCGAGACGGCCGAAAACCTCGACCTGATCGGTGCCGGCGTGCTGGAGCTGGAGGTCGAGGTGGCCGAACTCCTCGTGAACGTGATCCCCTGCGCCGATCAGGTGGCATTTTGCAGCAGCGGCTCGGAGGCAACCTACCATGCCCTGCGTCTCGCCCGCGCCTATACGGGGCGCAAGCAGATCATCAAGTTCCAGGGCGGCTACCATGGCTGGCACGATTATGTCGCCATGAACGGCCAGTCGAGCCGCCAGATGATCGGCTCCTACGACCCAATGTCCGACGGCATGCTGTTTGATGCCGCCCGCCACACCGCCATCCTGCCCTATAACGATGCCGGTGCCGTCGAGGACTACATCCGTAAAAACCCCGGCGAGGTCGCGGCGATCATCGTCGAGCCTATCGCGCACAATATGGGCGCGGTCATCGCCGAGAGGCAGTTCCTTTCCGACCTGCGCCGGATCACCGCCGAGCACGGTGTTGTCCTCATCTTCGACGAGGTGATCACCGGTTTCCGGCACGCGCTTGGCGGCTACCAGTCGATCGTCGGCGTCACGCCCGACCTTTCGACCTTCGGCAAGGCCGCAACGAGCGGCTATCCGATCGGCATCGTTGCCGGCCGGCGCGACATCATGGAGCGGGTGGGCCGCACGGGCGAGGGCGCCGTCTTCATGGGTGGCACGTTCAACGGCACGCCGTCCTCGATGGCGGCCGTAAAGGCGACGATTGAGGAGCTAGCGAGACCGGGCGTCTACGAGCGGCTGTTCGAGCTTGGCGCCTATCTCCGCGGCGAGATAGACGGCATCATAGCGCGGCACGGCCTGAAGGCGCAGGCCGCCGGTTTCGGCTCGGTCTGGCTCGTCTACTTCTTTGACGGCGAGTTCCGCCAATACACGGACCTCCTGCGCAACGACAACAATCTCGACATGCGCTTCCGGCGGGCGCTGATCGCCGGCCGGCAGGTCTTCCAGCCGCTTCAGCTCAAACGACTTTACCTCTCGCTGAGTCACGATCGCGCCGTCATAGACGACACGCTCGAACTCATCGACACGACCATGGCCGGCCTCGCGCGTTCCGCCGCGGCCTGATCATTCAAACCTGCTCTCAAAGATAAAAGGGGAACCCATGAGAACTCGGTTTTTTGCGATGATGACGAGTGCCACACTCGTCGTCGCGTCTCCAGCGCTGTCACGCGACCTGACCGTCGTCGGCTTCGGCGGCGCGACACAGGAAGCGATGCGCGAAACGCTCTTCAAGCCTTTTCAGGAGAAAGCCGGCGCGCCGCTACTGGAGGAATCCTATACGGGCGGCATCGCCAAGGTGAAGGCCATGGTCGAGACGGGCACGACCACCTGGGATGTCGTTCAGATGGACGAGAACGAGATGATCCTCGCCTGCGACCAGGGTCTGCTGGAGCCATTCGATTGGGCCAGTCTGCCGAACAGCGCCGAGATCATCGAGCCGGCCAAGTCCGATTGCGGCGTCGGCGCCTTCGTCTGGTCGAAGATCCTCGCCTATGACGGCGACAAGACGAGCGGCGTCACGTCCTGGGCGGATTTCTGGAACCTCGAGAAATGGCCGGGAAAGCGCGGGTTGCGCAAGCAGGCGCGTATGACGCTTGAAGTCGCCCTGCTCGCCGACGGCGCAAAGCCCGAGGAGCTTTACGCCATCCTGGCGACGAAGGAAGGACAGGACCGCGCCTTTGCCAAGCTCGACGAGATCAAGTCGAGCATCCAGTGGTGGGAGAGCGGCGCTCAGCCGATGGAATGGCTGGCCTCCGGCGAGGTGACGATGACCTCCGCCTATAACGGGCGCGTCATCGCCGCAAACCAGCAGGGACGGCATTTCAAGATGTCCTGGACCAACCAGCTCTATGCAATGGACTTCTGGGCCATTCCGAAGGGCGGAAACAGGGATCAGGCGTTCCGCATCGTCAACTTCATGACCAGCCCCGACCCGCAGAAGGCCTTTGCCGAGAAGATGGTCTACGGCGTGACCAATGCCAAGGCGATGGACAGCATCTCCGCCGACATCAAGCCGCAGCTTCCGACGGCCGAGGAGAACATGGCGGGTGCGCTTGCCGTCAGCACGCCGTTCTGGGTGGATCACGAAGAGGAACTTCAGCAGCGCTTCAACCGATGGGTTGCACAATAAGGGAGGATGTCATGAGCTATCGTGGGTTTTTCGGCGGGCTGGGCTTGCTCGTCGCCCTGGCGGGGGCTCCCGCCGCTTTCGCCGATGCCGGCAAGTTGACTGTCGTCGGTGCCGGCGGCGTACTGCAGGATGCCGAGCGCAAGGCCTTCTTCGAGCCCTTCGCGACGTCGTCCGGCGTGGTGCTTACGGAAGATTCCTATTCCGGGCAGATGGCCAAGGTGCGTGCCATGGTCGACAGCGGCAGCGTCTCCTGGGACGTCATGCAGGTGGAGCAGAACACGCTTCTATCCGGTTGCGCCGAGGGCCTTTTCGAGGAACTTGACTGGAGCAGGATCGGCAAGCGGGAGGACTTCATTCCCGAAGCCTATAGCGATTGCGGCGTCGGCGCCTTCGTCTGGTCCATGGTACCGAGCTACGACAAGGTGAAACTGGCGGATGGGCCGAAGAACTGGGCAGACCTGTGGAATGTCGAGAAATGGCCCGGCAAGCGCGGGTTCCGCCAAACGGCGAAGATGACGCTCGAAATCGCACTGCTCGCGGACGGTGTTGCCAAGGACAAGGTCTATGAGGTGCTTGCCACGGATGAGGGCCAGGACCGCGCTTTCGCCAAGCTCGACGAGATCAAGTCGTCGATCCTCTGGTGGACGACGGGTGCGGAATCCGTCGAACGCCTTGCCGCCGGTGACGTCGTCGCCACGGCGACCTTTAACGGCCGTGTCGCCGCGGCCAATGCCTCCGGCAAGGACTTCGCCCTCATCTGGGACGGTCAGGTCTTCGGCATCGACTACTGGGGGATCGTGAAGGGCTCGCCCAATCGGGAGAACGCGGAGAAGTTCGTCGCCTTCGCCTCGACCGAGCGTGCCCAGGCAGCCTTCCCGCAGCACATCGCATATGGAGTCACCAATCTTGCAGCCATTCGCGGCGTCAAGCCGGAAATCGCGAAGAATCTTCCCACGACCGAGGCGAACATGGCCACGGCGGTAGCGCTCAACACCGAATTCTGGGCCGACCACGGCGAGGCGCTCGAGGCGAGATTTGCGACATGGCGCGCGCAATGACGTCGGTTGTTTTCCCGGGGCCGCGCATTGGCGCGGCCGACGGCCGGCCTGGGCGGGTGTCCGCCCTTGCTACCGGCTTTCGCGCCGACAGACGGCGGCAGACGATCGGCAGCCTTGTTCTGATCGGTCCTCTCGTCGTCTTCATCGTCTTCGCCTTCGTGCTACCGCTCGGCACGATGCTGTTCCATGCCATCAACAATCCCGAGGTCCGCAATGCCTTTCCAATGACGCTCGCCTCGCTGGAGGATTGGGACGGGATGGGCACGCCGCCCGATGCGGCCTTCGACGCTGTGGCTGCTGACATCCGCGCGAGTGCCGATCCCAAGACCATGGCGGAGGCGGGTCGCCGACTGAACTACGAGATCACCGGGTTCCGGAGCCTTCTCGCAAAAACGGTCCGAACGGTCCGCAAAGCGCCGGAGCAACCCGCCAGGACACAGTTGCTCGCCATCGACGGGAACTGGGGCAACCCTGCCTATTGGCGGGTCATCCAGCGCAACGGCACACCGCTGACGGCCTTCTACCTGCTCTCGGCCGTCGACCTGCGCCCCGGGGAGAACGGCGGCGTGCAGATGGCGCCGCCGGAGGAGCGGCTGTTCCTCTCAACGCTTATGCGGACTTTGACGATCAGTGCGTTGGTCACGCTGATCTGCCTCTTCGTCGCCTATCCGATTGCCAACGCAATCGTTGCCATCGGTGGTCGACTCTCGGCGATCATGCTGGCCTGCGTGCTCTTGCCGTTCTGGACGTCGCTCCTGGTGCGGACGAGTGCCTGGATCGTCATCCTGCAGAAGGAAGGTGTGGTGAACCGCCTGCTTCAGGCGCTGAACATCACGAACGCGCCGCTCGAGCTCGTATTTAACCGTACCGGCCTCTACATCGCGATGGTGCATATCCTACTGCCATTCATGGTGCTGCCGCTGGTCAGCGTCATGAAAGGCATCTCGCCGTCTTATGTCAAAGCCTCCGCTTCGCTCGGTGCCGGACCCGTCACGACGTTTCTTCGGGTCTATTTGCCGCTCACGCTGCCGGGTGTCGGCGCGGGATGCCTTCTCACCTTCATCATTTCCGCCGGCTACTACGTCACGCCCACTCTCGTCGGCGGTGCATCGGACCAGATGCTGAGCTACTTCGTGGCCTTCTATGCCAACACGACGATCAACTGGGGCATGTCCGCCGCGCTCGGCGTCCTGCTTTTGACCTGTATCCTCGCGCTCTACGGGATTGTCGGGCGGATCGTCGGCATCGGCCGCATCGTTGGAATGGAGTGAGAGATGCCTGTTGCCTTGAGACGCGTACAGATAGCCTTCTGCTGCCTCGCGATGATCTTCCTCATCGGGCCGACGATCGTGGTCATCCCGATCTCCTTCAGCTCGGCAAACTTCCTATCCTATCCGCTGCCGGGCTTTTCCCTGCAATGGTATGAGAAGATCCTGCAGCCGCAGCCCTGGATGTCGGCACTCCTCAACAGCCTGATCATTGGCGCCGGCGCGACTCTGGTGTCCACGGTGCTGGGCACGCTGGCAGCACTCGGCATGTCGCGCGGCCGACTTCCGGCGCGGTCCATGATCCTGGCGGTGGTGATCTCGCCGATGATCGTGCCCGTCGTCATCAGCGGCGTCGGAATGTATTTCTTCTTCGCGAAGCTGGGCCTTGTCGCGTCCTTCCTAGGCCTCGTTCTCGCCCACGCGGTTCTGGCGGTGCCCTTCGTACTGATCACGGTTACCGCCACGCTGAAGAACTTCGACGTGAACCTCGTTCGGGCCGCAGCAAGCCTCGGCGCGAGTCCCTTCCATGCCTTCCGTACGGTGACGCTGCCACTCATCGCGCCGGGCGTTATCTCGGGTGCGCTCTTCGCTTTCGTCTTTTCGTTCGACGAGGTCGTCGTCGCGCTCTTTATCAGCGGGCCGGGCCAACGCACTCTACCGCGCCAGATGTTCGATGGTCTTCGGGACAATATAGATCCGTCGATCCTGGCGATGTCGACATTGCTCGTGATCATCTCCATCGTCCTGATGGGGGGCGGGGCCTTGGCCCAGAAGCGTGCCGCCACAAACCGTTCGACTGCCAATGTATAGAGGTGAAGGAATGATCATCGTAACAGGTGCCACGCACGGGATAGGGCGGGCCTGCGTGGAGAAGCTTGCAGCGGCCGGCGCCCGGGTGGTGGCGACGGGCCGGGATGCGGAGGCGGGCAGGGCGCTCGAGGAGATTGGTCCCGGCGTCACCTTCCTGCCCGGCGATGTCAGCCGCGAAGAGGATTGCCGGCGCGTCATCGACCGTGCGCTCGACCTTGGCGGGGGCCATCTTTCGGGCCTCGTCAACAATGCCGGCATGTCGAAGCGCATTTCCTTCGCTTCCGCTACGCAGGGCGATTGGGACGAGGTGCTGGCGGTCAATGCTCGCAGCACGTTCCTTTTCATCCGCCACGCGCTGGAAGGCCTGCGGCGCGGCAGGGGATCAGTCGTCAACATCGCCAGCATCGCCGGAAAGACCGGCGAGGAGGGGCTGGCTGTTTACTGCGCCTCGAAGGCTGCCGTCATCGGCCTCACCCAAGCGCTGGCACTCGAGTTCGGCGACGAGGTGCGTTTCAATGCCGTCTGCCCTGGCCAGATCGAAACGCGCATGATGGACAAGATCATGAGTGATGCCTTGCGCAAGAAGCAGCTCGAACTGCGCATCCCCGCCAATCGCTTCGGGGCCCCGCAGGAAGTGGCGGATGTCGTCGCCTGGCTGCTGTCGGATCAGTCGACCTATGTCAACGGCACGGTTGTGACCGTGGATGGCGGGGAGACCGCCGGCCTGCGCACCCCGCGCATCGCGCAGGTCTAGGACCTCGCCGGCGCCGGTTTCACTCGGCGCCGCGTTCTTCGAAATAGCGCAGGAGACTGGGCGAGGCCCGCTGGATGTCGTTTTCGATGGCCTGGCGGGCCTTCTTCTTGTCGCCGAGCCTCAGCGCTTCGATCAGATGGTCGTGTTCCTCCGCGCCGGTATAGCCGTGCGGGATTTCCCGGTAGTAGACGTTGAGGATCGGCCCCATCGAGACCCACATGCTCTCGATCTGGCCGACCAGCATCGGCATGCGCGACAGACGGTAGACACCGAAGTGGAAGGCACGATTGGAGGAGCGCGCCTCCTCCAGATTGCCGGCCTTTTCATTTTTCACGAAGGCGGCGTGGAAGCTTTCGAGCTGCGTCAGATCGGCGGCGGTCACATGGTCGGTGGCGTGCTCTGCAGCCAGCCCCTCGAGTGCCATGCGGATGAGCTTGATCTGGATGTAGCGGGCGCGGCTGAGGTCAGGCACCGTGACGAACCGGCCGGAGCGCAGTTCGAGAGCCTGTTCGCTGACGAGCCGCAGGCAGGCCTCGCGCACCGGCGTGACGCTGGTCCCGAGCTGCTCTGCGAGATCCTGCATGAGGAGACGGTCGCCCGGAGCGAAGTTACCGATGATAAGGCCTTCGCGCACCTTGTTGTATATCCGGGCGGACAGGCTGCCCGCTTCGCCGGGCTGCATCTCCATAACGCTCATGGGAATTCTCCTCATCTTTTTTGCAGCTCTAGCTGAAAATGCCCGGAGCCGCCAATCGCTTATATCTTATCGCTCGCCGCGGCGGCGGGACGTCGCAAAAAGTTTCTCGCCTCTGGCGAAATTCACTTGCATGCGCCTTCTGATAACTTATAACTTATAAAATAGCAAACACGGTTTCGGAGGCTACCTTGCACAATTCGCTGCGGGCGCGCGACATGGCGTACCACTTCCATTCACAGACCAACCCGCGCAGGCATGAGGCCGAGGGCCCCTTGATGATCACGGCGGGGGAGGGTTGCTACGTCATCGACGAGATGGGAAATCGCTATCTCGAGGGCATGGGAGGCCTCTGGTGCGCCTCGCTCGGCTTTCGCAACGAGCGCCTTGCCGACGTTGCGGCAAGCCAGATGCGCAGGCTCGCCACCTATCACACCTTCAATCACCGCTCGAACGACCCGACGGTGGATGTCGTCGAGCAGATCGCGACGCTTTCCCCCATTCCGGGGAGCAAGGTCTTCCTCGTGAATTCCGGCTCGGAAGCCAACGACACGATGATCAAGCTTGCCTGGTACTACAATGTCGCGCGTGGCAAGCCTGGCAAGCGCAAGATCATCAGCCGAAAGGGCGCCTTTCACGGCAGCACCGTCATGGGGGCGGCCCTCGGCGGGCTTCCACACATGCATGAGAGCTTCAACATGCCCGGCCTCAACGTGATCTACACGGAGAAGCCGCACTACTACCGCAACGCCCTGCTGGATGAGAGCGAGGAGGCTTATTGTGTCCGGCTGATTGCCGCGCTGGAGGCCCTGATAGAGGCGGAAGGGCCGGAAACCATCGCCGCGATGATCGCCGAGCCGATCATGGGGGCGGGCGGCGTCGTCACGCCGCCGGCGGGATACTTCCCAGCGCTGCGACAGCTTCTGACGAAGCATGACATCCTGCTTCTTGCGGACGAGGTCGTCTCCGGTTTCGGGCGAACCGGAAAGTGGTTCGGGTCCGAGGCGCTCGGCTTCGTTCCGGACATGATGTCGGTCGCCAAGGGCCTGTCCTCCGGCTACCTGCCCATCGCCGCGGCGGTGATCGGCGATCATGTCTACCAGGCCATTGCCGGCGAAGCCGATCGAATCGGCGTCTTCGGCCATGGCTTCACCTATTCCGGCCATCCGGTCACCGCTGCGGTGGCGGCCGATGTGCTGCGCATCTACCAGGAAATGGATGCGCCGGGCCGAGCCGCCGAACTTGGCCGCCGTCTGTTCGCCGCGCTCGACGCGCGCATTGCGCGTTATTCCCTTGTCGGCGAGATTAGGGGAACCGGCTTCCTTGCCGGCATCGAGCTGGTGGCCGACAAGTCGCGCCGTGCGCCCTTCGATCCCGCTCTGAAGGTCGGCACACTGGTCGAACAGCGCTGCCGGGCGCATGGCGTCATGATTCGCAACATGGGCGACGTCATTTCCATATGCCCGCCCTTCGTCATGACGCCCGAGGAAGTCGACCAGCTTGTCGACGGCATAGCGGCGGCGCTTGACGATGTTGCCGACCGGCTTGCAGCGTGAGGGCGTGACGATGGACGATTTTGTCAATCTGGACCTCACCGCGCAGGCGGATCTTGTGAAGTCGGGGCAGGCCACCGCCTGGGAGCTGGTCGAGGCGGCAATCCGGCGTGCCAAAAAGGTGAACCCCACGATCAACGCGATCAACGCGCCACTCTATGACGAAGGGCGCGCGGAAGCGGCGCAGGCGGCCACGGACAGCCTTTTCGCCGGGGCCCCGTTCCTGGTGAAGGACCTTTACTGCCACATGAGCGGCGTGCCCACCACCGGGGCCTCCCGGCTGACCCGGAGCTTCGTGCCCGCCCGAGACAGCGAGCTGATGCGCCGTTACCGCGCGGCCGGCCTCAGCACGTTCGGCAAGACCAACCTGTGTGAATTCGGAACGCTTGGCACAACCGAGCCGAAGCTGTTCGGACCGACGCGCAATCCCTGGAACGTCGGGCGGTCCAGCGGCGGTTCGAGCGGCGGCGCCGGCGCGGCGGTGGCGGCGGGCATCGTGCCGGCGGCGCATGGCGGTGACGGGGCGGGCTCGATCCGCATTCCCGCATCCTGCTGTGGCGTGTTCGGGCTGAAACCCTCCCGCGGACGCATCACGCTGGGGCCGGATCTCGGCGACAGCACGGGCGGGATCGTGAACGAACATGTCCTGTCCCGCAGCGTGCGCGACAGCGCCGCACTCCTCGACGCGACACAGGGTTCGATGCCCGGCGATCCCTACGCCGCGCCTCCCCCTTCGGGCGGTTATGCCGATGCGATCCGGATGAAGCCGCGCCGCCTGCGCATCGGCTTCACGACGGCCTCGCTGCTCGGCACCGCGGTCGATCCCGACTGCGTGGCGGCGACGACCGACGCGGCGCGCCTTTGCGAAAGTCTCGGCCACGAGGTCGTGGAATGCGCGCCGTCGATCGACGGGGAAACCTACCGCACCCTGTACAAGCGCTTCTGGGCGATGACAGCGACACGCGCGATCACCGCGCTGGCGCGAAGCCGCGGCGAGGACCCGTCTGGACTCGTGGCCGAGGTGGAGAGCTTCAATCAGTATCTCTACGGCGTCGGTTCGCGGATCTCGGCGGCCGACTATCTCGTCGATCTCAACTGGTTCCATACGACGGGCAGGACGCTGGCGAATTTCCTGCTCGACGTTGATGTCTGGCTGACCCCGACACTCGGCACGCCGCCGCCGGTACTCGGCCACTTCGATGCCGACAGGCATGGCGGCGAGGCGGTCATGGAGCGCTTCCTCGAGTTTCTCGCCTTCACGACCTTTGCCAACATGGCTGGCTTGCCGTCAATGAGCGTGCCGCTCTACTGGACAGCCGGCGGCCTGCCTGTCGGCACGCAGTTCACCGGCCGGTTCGACGACGAGGCGACATTGCTTCAACTCGCGGCGCAACTGGAAGAGGCGCGGCCCTGGGCGCAGCGCCGACCCGCGGTCCACGCGGCTGAATGACAGATAAAAAGGGGAACCAAAATGTCATCCTCCAACTACGTCGAATTCCTCAACATCGACAAGAGCTACGACGGCCGCAGCCTCGTGGTCGACGATCTCAACCTCACCATCGCGAAGGGTGAGTTCCTGACCATGCTTGGGCCGTCCGGCTCTGGAAAGACGACGAGCCTGATGATGCTCGCGGGCTTCGAGGCGCCAAGCTCCGGCAGTATCCGGATCGACGGACGATCGCTGGAAGCCATGCCGCCACACCGAAGAAACATAGGCATGGTGTTTCAGAACTATGCGCTCTTTCCCCATCTGACGGTCGCTGAAAACTTAGACTACCCATTGCGGGTGCGTAAGGTCGCCAGGCAGGAGCGGAACGCCCGCGTTCGAAGGGCGCTGGAAATGGTCCAGATGGGGGCGATGGGCGGGAGGAAGCCCGCGCAACTGTCGGGCGGGCAGCAGCAGCGCATCGCGCTCGCTCGCGCAATCATCTTTGAGCCGGATGTGGTGTTGATGGACGAACCGCTCGGCGCCCTCGACAAGAACCTGCGTGAACATCTCCAGCTCGAGATCAAGCATCTCCACGAGCGCCTCGGCATAACCGTCGTCTATGTCACGCACGACCAGTCCGAGGCGCTGACCATGTCCGACCGCGTCGCCGTGTTCAACGCCGGCAAGATCGAGCAGCTTGCGCCGCCGAGTGAACTCTACGAACGCCCCTCCACGGCCTTCGTCGCCGGCTTCATCGGAGAAAACAACCGGTTCGTGGGCGAGATCGTCGGCGGTAGCGGGGGCGAATACGGAGTTCGCACGGCGGACGGGCAGGTCATCAGCGTCTCCAGCAGCGCGGCCTTCTCGAAGGGCCAGTCCGTCATCGTGTCCCTGCGCCCGGAGCGCCTCTATCTTGAACATGCCGCCGCCTGCAGCAATAGCTTCTCCGGGACCGTCGCCGAGGTCATCTATCTCGGGGATCATCGCCGGGTCCATGTCCGTTTCGGAGACAATGCGACGCTCGTCGCCAAAATTCCCAATGCGGGCACGGGCGTGGATGTCACACCCTCGCAGGCCATTTCGCTCGGCTGGAACAGCCGCGATGCCGTACTGATCCCGGCCTGACATGAAGGCGGTCTATTCCGGCCTGCATCGGTTGCACAATCCCGGCTCCGTCGTCGAAGGGGGCGTTGCCCGGCGGAGCCGGGACGTGCCCGATCGTCTCGACGCGTTGTTGCGGGCGGCGCGGCGTGCCGGGTTCGAGGTTGTCGATGCCGTCGATCACGGGATGGCGCCGCTCGCTGCCGTCCATACGGGTCGTTATCTCAGCTTTCTCTCGTCCGCGGGATGCGGAGACGGGTGTTCCGGGTGGCTTGCGCCGGCTGTCTTCGAAACCCGTCCCGAAATGTACAGACCGGATTGGTCGCTGATTGCCAAGGCGGGTTACCATCTGCGCGACCAGCTGACGCCGCTCGGCGAGGGGACATGGCAGGCCGCCTATTGGGCTGCACAGGCGGCACTCACCGCAGCGTCGCTTATCAGCGCAGGAGAGCGGATCACCTATGCCTTGTGCCGGCCGTCGGGTCACCATGCTGGACGGGATTTCGGCGGCGGTGCGACTTACCTGAACAATTCTGCGATAGCGGCGCGGGCGCTTTCGGCCACACTCGGGCGGATAAGCCTCATCGATATCGATGTCCATCACGGCAATGGGACACAGGACATATTCTGGGAGGATCCGCTCGTCTTCTTCGCCTCCCTGCACAGGAGCCCCGCAGACTATTATCCGCACCTTACCGGCTTTTCCGACGAGACAGGGGGGAGATCGGCCCCGCGCCTCACTCTGAACCAACCTCTTTCGGCAGAAACGGGCGACGCGGCCTACATCGCGGCGTTCAACACGTGCCTTGAAGCGGCACTTTACCACGGGCCAGAGGTCCTGATCATCTCCCTCGGCTTCGACGCGCTGGCAAGCGACCCGGCGCGAGGCCTCCAGCTCACCGTCGAGGCGTTCAGGAAAATCGGGGAAACGCTCGGAAGACTCGATTTGCCGGTGCTGCTAATCCAAGAAGGCGGATACGATCTGATGAGCCTCGAAAAAGCTGCTACAACGTTCCTACTTGCACTTTCTCAGCCGCCGAATGATCCGGCCTGCTCCTGAGAGGCTCCCTCGGGTCAGCAGGTTTGGCGCGATCAGTGTCAACATGGGGAAATAGGTCCGATTACGGCTGACATCACGCGTGAGCAGCGGGAATCCGCCGACGGCCGCATGGGCGCCGAGGTTCTTATTTCCTTCGCTTTGCGAAATCGGGCGAAAACTATGCCCAAGCGGAACTCCAGGCACTGGCCATGACGGCTGTGGTCGGCGTTGAGGAAATCCGGCTAAATGCTGTTGCTGGCCCGGGGCGTAGAGCGAGAGTTGCGCGCTGCTCCTCTCAACGTGGCGATGGGCCTCCGAGGTGACGGAGGGACCAGAGATCATGGAATGTGCCTTCTGGGCCAAATGATCGCATAATGTATCGACGGGAATTCGTTGGGTGGTCAGGCGGCGCGCGCGGCGCTCCAATGTGGTTACTTCGATCTACGAACCTCCAGCTCGGACTTCTGGAGTAAGAAGTCGGCACAACGCTCGGCAATCATGATCGATGGGGCATTGGTATTGCCACTGACGAGCGTCGGCATGATGGAGGCGTCTGCTATCCGTAGCCGCGGCACACCGATTACTCTGAGCCGACTATCGACGACGGCCATCTCGTCGCGGCCCATCTTGGCCGTGCCCGAGGGATGATAGACGGTCTTCGCGATGGAGCGCGCGTGGTGCTCGATCGCATCATCGGTTTGGGCTGCGTCCCCTGGCGCCAGTTCGCGGAAGCCGAGCGCTTTCATCGCCGGGGCCGCGAGGATCTTTCGGCCTAGCTTGATGCCGCGCATCAACGTGTCGATGTCGGCTTGCTTGGTGAGGTTGTTCCCGACAAAAAGGATTGGATCTTCGGCCTTGGAGCTTCTGATCGAAACTTTGCCTCGTGCTTGCGGCCGCAGGATGCATGGATTGATCGAGACGCCGTGACCATCCATCTGACCGCGCGACGCATCGCCAACAAGTGCCGGTGTGACGTGAAACTGTACGTCGGGCCGGCCGCAGCCGGACGTGTCGATGAAGCCGCCAGTCTCAACGACGTTCGACGAGAGCAGCCCCGAGCGGTTGAACAGGTATTGTAGGCCGTTGACCGCGGCACGTATCCCCTTGTCCTGACCTCTCAGCGAAATCGCGCGGTCGGTAATGCCATAAACCGAGGCGGTGATGTGATCTTGAAAATTCTCTCCGACGCCAGGCAGATCGCGTAGTACCGGAATGCCGTGGGACGAAAGATGGGCGGCTGGGCCGATGCCGGAAAGCATCAGAAGCTTTGGCGTGGCGAGGGCCCCAGCGCAAAGGATGACCTCTTCCCTAGCTTTCGCTTTGTGGTCGATACCATCCGCAGTCCTGTAGGCGATCCCAGAGGCAGCGCCATTTTCCATCAGTATGCTGCGGACGGCACTTTCGGTACTGATCGTCAGCAGCGGTGATCCCCGCACAACCTTTAGATAGGTTGCCGCCGTCGATCCGCGTCGGGCCTGAAACGTTGTCGTCTGGTAGAAGCCGATGCCTTCCTGGGATGCCCCATTGAAGTCATGCGAAAAGGGCAGACCCACTTCCTGCGCGGCGCGAACGAAGGCGGAACTGATCGGGTGCCGGTGGCGCGGCTCGGAGACCTTCAAGGGCCCGCCCGTCCCGTGATACTCGCCGGCGAGTGTCTCGTTGTCCTCGCAGCGCTTGAAAACCGGCAAAACGTCGTCGTAGCCCCAGCCCTCACAGCCGAGATCACGCCAGGTATCGTAATCCTGCGCCTGACCGCGAATATAGATCATTGCATTGACGGAGGAGCCGCCGCCGAGCGTTCGGCCCTGCGGCACAACGAGAACACGACCATTGGCGCCTGGTTCGGGTTCCGTTTCATACATCCACGTACGCTTGGAACCGATCACGCGCACGAAGGTGGCGGGGATATGGATGAAGGGTGTATTGTCCCGCGGACCCGCCTCCAGCAGAAGGACTGTCTTGCCGGCCGTAACGAGCCGGTTCGTTACCACGCAGCCGGCCGAGCCGCCACCCACCACAATGTAATCGAACGTCTTCATCCGCTGTCTGATCCTCTACGAGCCCACAGATAGAGTGCGCCGAACGATGTTCAGCACACCAAAGAGGCGTCAGGCGCCGATGTGGCTGACGAACTTCACGGTTTGATAGGCGTCGAGACTTTCCGCCCCGCCCTCGCTGCCATAGCCGCTGTCCTTGATGCCCCCGAACGGCGTCTCCGCCGCGGCGATGCCGAAATGATTGATGGACACCATGCCCGCTGCAAGCTCGCACGCGAAGCGGTCCGCCACCGCCAGCGAGCGGGTAAATGCGAAGGCGGCCAAGCCAAAGGGCAAGCGATTGCTACGCTTGATCGCCTCATCGACAGAGCCGACACGAACCAGTGCAGCCACGGGGCCAAAGGGTTCCTCGTTCATAATACGTGCCTCTTCCGGCACGTCGGACAACACCGTCGGCTCGAAGAAGAAGCCGGCATTGCCAATGCGTCGGCCACCACATTCCAGCTTCGCGCCCGCTGCCACTGCGTCCTCGACGAACATCTCCATCGCATCGAGACGCCGCGGGTTGGCCAGCGGACCCATCTGCGTATCTTCTGCCAGTCCGTCACCGACCTTGAGTGCCTTTGCTCCGGCGACGAAGCTATCCTTGAAGCGGTCGTAGACGGAGTCCTCGATATAAAAGCGGGTTGGCGATGCGCAGACCTGACCGGCGTTCCGAAACTTCAGCATGACACCGAGCTTGGCGGCCGCTGCAATATCTGCGTCCGCCGCAACGATGTATGGGGCATGCCCGCCGAGCTCCATCGTCGAACGTTTCATGTGCGAGGCGGCCGCCGCGGCCAGCGCCTTGCCGACCGGAACCGAGCCAGTAAAGGAGATCTTTTGAATGATCGGCGATGCAATAAGATATTCGGAGACCTCAGCCGGGATGCCGAAGACGATGTTTACGACACCATCTGGTACGCCAGCGTCCTGGAATGCCTTGGCGAGCTCGATGCAGGCAGATGGTGTTTCTTCCGGTGGCTTCGCGATCACCGAGCATCCGGCGGCGAGTGCCGCGGAAATCTTGCGAACGAGCTGATTGATCGGGAAATTCCAGGGAGAGAAGGCGGCTACGGGGCCGACCGGCTCCTTGACCACGATTTGCCTCGCGCCAGGAATGCGTGAGGGGATCACCCGACCGTAGGAGCGGCGAGCCTCTTCTGCATGCCATTCGATGTGCTCCGGGGCTGCATTGGCCTCGCCCCGTGCTTCTGCGAGCGGTTTGCCCTGTTCACGCACCATGTGCTGGGCGATTGTCTCTGCACGTTCGCGAACCAAAGAGGCTGCGCGCAGCATGACACGGCTGCGTTCCAGAGCTGTCGTCTTTCGCCAGCTTTCAAAGCCCTTGGCTGCGGCGGCCAGCGCTTCGTCGAGATCGGCTCGCTCGCAGACCGGCAGTCGCGCAATGACCTGTCCGGTTGCCGGGTTCTTGACCTCGGTTGTGCGACTACCAGAAGGCGCGCGCCAGGTTCCGTCGATCAGAAGCGGTTTATCCAACATTGCTTATTTCCTTCGAATTTCCGTCATAGACGGCGTTCGGCAGGCTGCTTACGACCTGCACATATTCTTTCGCGATACGGGTGACGATTTCGGCGGCAGGCAGAACTTCGGAGACGAGCCCCGTGCTCTGGCCGGCCTCCACCTTGCCGCCGCTCACGTCTCCGTCGAAGGCCGCGGCTTTCAGAGAACTGGCGACGAAGAGCGCTTTGCGCTGATCGTCGGAAAGCCCCGCGGCTTCGGCCTTGGCCATGCCTTCGGCGAACTGGTTGCGGACGACGCGAATGGCGCCGAAACCGCGCCCGACAACCATCGTGTCGGCAACTCCGGCCTTCACCAGCATGTCCTGATAGGCCGGATGAAGACGTGCCTCACGCGACAGCATGAAGCGCGAGCCAAATTGCGCAGCACCCGCTCCAAGCGAGAGGGCTGCCGCCAGCCCTGAGCCGTCGGCAAAGCCGCCAGACAGGATCAGCGGCACGTCGGGCACAGCCTTGGCGATCGCCCGGCCGAGAACCAGCGTGGAAACCAGTTCCGGAGGCGGGTGACCACCGGCTTCGCCGCCAACCGCAATCAACCCATCGACGCCTGCGTCAGCTGCCTTGCGGGCATGGACCTCACCCGAGACGACATGCAAGCAGATCGTTCCGGCGGCCTTGAAGCGATCGATGTACTTTTTCGGTCCGCCCTGGGAAGCAATCAAAACCGGGATGCGTTTTGCCAAGAGCATGTCGATGATCGCGTCAGCGCCTTGGCGGTAGAGAGGCAGGTTGACGGCAAAAGGACGATCAGTTCCCGCCCTGATCTCGTTGATTGCCTCTTCGAGATCATGGGGATACATCGGCCCGGCAGCAAGAACGCCGAGACCCCCGGCATTCGACACCGCAAGTGGCAATGCCGAGTTGGATGACGCCCAGGACATACCTGCCTGAATGATCGGCAAGTCGATGCCCAGCAATTTGGTGACGTTGGTCTCGATGCGCATGTCAGCTCTCGATGCCCACGAGTTTGCGCGCGTGGGCGGCAAGTTGCTTCTTCTGAATTTTGGAACTGGCTGTCATGCCGATCGACTCGAAATCCTCGACGATCCAGACGTGGCGCGGCACCTTGAAGCCCGCCATTTCCCGCTTCGACCACTCGATGATCTCCGCCTCCGTTGCCGTGCAGCCATCATTGAGAATGATGAAGGCGGCGGTGACCTCGACGAGACGTTCATCCGGCACGCCAACCACGGCCGCCTGGCGGATCAGCCTGTTCTGGTGCAGCACGTTTTCGACATCGGCGGGCGATACGTTCTCGCCACCTACGCGCACGATTTCCTTCGCCCTGCCGAGAAATCTTAGCCGCCCGGTGGTATCGAGTGCGCCAAGGTCACCCGTCGATAACCAGCCATCGGCGGACAGCGCGGCTGCGGTTTCTTCCAGTTTGTCGAAATAGCCCTTCATGACGTTCCAGCCGCGAACATGGATCTCGCCAGGTTCGTCCGGTCCAGCATTACGCCCCTCTTCAGTGCGGATGCGGACATCGACTCCGGTTTGAACCCGCATGGCCGCGCTGACGCGAACCTCCTCTGGCTCCCACCAACAAGACTGCGCTACGTTAGGGGAGGCTTCCGACAGCCCGTAGCCAACGACGCATTCGCGTGCGCCAAGCTCGTCGATCACACGACGAACGATCGTGGGGGAGGCTGCAAGCCATGCGCCGCGCAGGTTGAGGTGGCGCGACGGCAGGTCGGGATGTGTGAGGAGCATCAGCGCCATGGTGTCGTTGCCCGAGAAATGCGTGCAGCGCTCCCTTTCCATCAGGCGAAGCGCCTCGCCGGGCTCGAAGCGGTCCATGCTTACCAGGGTCACCGCATGCTGCAGACATGAGAGGATCGACAGCGTGGTGCCCGCGACATGGAAAAACGGGCGGGCACTGTGGAAACGGTCACCAGGCCGCAACCCCATTCGCAGGCCGGAGAAGAAGGCATTCGGCAACATGTTGCGATGCCGAAGCAACACGCCCTTGGGGAAGGAGGTTGTGCCGGATGTGTATTGAATGAGGAGGACGTCGTCGGCGTTGTCCTCCGGTTTCGTGCGCACCAGCGTGCTTGCGCACAGCTCACGAAAGTTTTGCGCGGCAGAAGGAACATTGTCCCCAATCACCAGAACTCGCTGCAGGTCGGGCAGGGCATCGTGGGGAAGCGCACTATCTAGGCCTGGACACACCTCGCGGAGCATTGAGATGAAGTCGATCTTGAGGAAACGATCGCAGGTAACGAGCGTGGTCACGCGCGACTGCTTCAGCGCATACGCCATTTCGGCGGTAACGAAACGGGTATTGATGGGGACGGTCACGGCTCCCATCGATCCGATCGCCAGGAAGATGACGACCCATTCGATGGAATTCCCGAGGCACAGGCCGACATGATCTCCCTTGCGCACGCCCGCTGCGAAAAGCGCATCGCGGGCGTCGGCAACTCTTGTTTCGAGTTCTTGATATGTCAGCCTGCCGTCGCTTGCGACGATCGCTTCGACATCCGGCGCAATGGTCGACGAACGGCGTAACGCGGCAGAGATCGTCAAGGGGCAAGTGGCGTGGAGATCGAGATCGCTCATTTGCCGCTCCCACTGCCAACGACTTCGGAGAACTTTTCGATGCCGGAGCGCCAGTTACCATCGGCAAGGCAGCGTTCGATCGCTGCCATTTCGATTCGGATACCGTTGCCAAGGTTGGTTTCATGGCCGAGGTCAACGGCCTGTTTGGACAACGCCATCGCAAGTGGTGGTGCTGCGGCAATGCTTTCGGCGATTTCCTGCCCTACCTTCTCCAGTTCGTCCGCCGGCACGACCCGCGCGACGAGGCCGCGTTGATAGGCTTCGTCAACCGGCATGATTCGACCGGTGAAGAGCAGTTCCTTAGCGTTCATGCGTCCAATCACCCGCTGGAGGCGCTGGGTGGCGCCAACCGTGCCCCATTGTGGTTCCGGGAAGCGGAATGTCGTGTTCTCAGACGCGATGACGAAGTCGCAACTCATGAGAATCTCACCGCCGGAGCCGACGACCGGCCCCTGCGTCAGCGCGACAATCGGCTTACCGCAGCGGCCGATCGCGTCATAGGCGGCGAAGGAGGCCTGCCGGCGCGCAAGCACCCAAGCTTCGTCCTTGTCGGCGCGTTCCTTCAGGTCCGCGCCTGCACAGAATACTGGACCGTTGGCGGAAAGCAGAATGACGCGGACATCTGGCTTTGAGTCCAGGCGTTGAAATGCCTCGCGAAGCGCGATGCACATTTCAAGATTGACCGCGTTGCGGGACTGCGGGCGGTTCAGGACAACGCGCGCGATGGCCCCGTCCTGCGTTACCGATACAGCATCGAGGCTCATCCGATAGCTCCTTCCTTCCGAAGCGCCGCAATCTCAGCGTCGGTCAGGTTCATCTCGTCTCTCAAAATGGTCTCGGTGTCGGCGCCAAGCAGCGGCGGACAGCCTATCTCGGGGCTGTCGAAACCTTCGAAATTCACAGGCGTGCGAAGTGCCTTGAACGTGCCTTCCGCCGGGTGTTCGAACGTGCCTACCATACCGCGCGCCAGCATATGCGGATCATCAAGGATCTGCCGCGTCGTGTTGACTTCGCCGGCCGGTATGCCGACTCCGCGTAGCGCTTCGGCCAGCGGCGCGCGCTCACGTGCCGCAATCGCCGTGCGCATCTCGTCCATCACTCTTTTTCGATTGGCCACTCGCCCGCCGTTCTTGGCGAAGGCGGGGTCGGCGCCGAGCTCAGACAGGCCTAGGACGTCACACAGTCGTCCCCAATGCTGATCGCTGCCGCTGATATGCAGCCATCCGCCATCGCGGCACTGGAAAGCTGCTGAGGGAACGCGGCCCGGATGCTCTGTCCCGGAGCGACCAATATCTTCGTCCAACGCGAAAAGGCGCGCGGCGGCCAGCGCAAGCAGACTTGCCTGCACATCCATCATCGCAAGGTCGATATGGCACCCCTTACCACTGCGGCCCCTGCCGACGAGGCCGGTTAGAATGGCGATCGCGATCCACAGGCCGGCGGTCAAGTCGGCGATCGGCACGCCAGCCTTGGCCGGCGGCGTATCGGGATGGCCAGTCAGGTGCATGATACCGGATAATGCTTGAAACACCGTGTCGTAGCCGGCGCGCTCTCGATACGGTCCGGTCTGGCCGAAGCCGGTATTGGAAACATAGATAAGGCCTGGATTGAGCGCCGAGAGTTTGCCGAAGCCAAGATCGAAGCGATCCATGTCGCCGGGAAGGAAGTTCTCCAGCACTACATCGTGCTGCGCTGCGAGCCGTGCTGCGATCTGCTGAGCCTTTGGCGACTTCAGATTAAGCGTCAACGATCGCTTGCCGCGATTAAAAGCAAAGAAGTAGGCGCTTTCGCCGCCGGGAAGACGCGGCTCGAAGACGCGCGATTCATCGCCGCCACCCGGGCGTTCCACCTTTGTGACCGTTGCGCCCAACTCAGCGAGAATCTGGGTCGCCATCGGGCCTGCCAGGACGCGAGAGAAGTCGAGAATACGGATGCCTTCAAGCGGTTTCATTTGGCCTCCGTGCGGAAACTGCGCATTTTAGCATTAAGCTCGCGGCCAGCGGCCATGGCTTGAGGGTAGGGGAGGTCTTCCACCTGATAGTAGAGCGTCTTTGCTGCTGCCATGGCGAGCGGGTTGGCCGTCGCCCACGCCTCTGCTATCTCGACCGCCGCCGCGAGAATCCCGTCGGGGGGCACAACGCGGTTGCACAGGCCAAGTGACATAGCTTCATCCGCACCAATCAACCGGCCGAGGCTGATCATCTCGAAAGCAGCCTTGCGACCCAGTGACCGCTGCAGCCCAGTCATGACCAGTGCTGGCACAATGGAATGCTTCAGCTCGGGATAGCCAAATTTTAGGTTGGTCGCCGCCACCATCATGTCGCAGCCGATGGCAAGGCCCGCACCGCCGCCGACGGCAGCGCCCTGCACTGCGGAAACGATGGGCTTCGACAGGCTTTGCATCATTGCCTGCGTTCGGCACGTCAAATCTGCGCGCTTTTCGACCAGATCCTGATTTCCCGGCGTCAGCGTCTCGAACTCTGACAGGTCGGCGCCAGCGCAAAAAGCACGACCATTCCCGGCCAACACGATCGCGCGGATCGCGGGATCCGCATCCGCGGCCAAAAGCGCGTCGTGGATCGCTTGGGTGAGTTCGGTATTCAACGCGTTGAGCTTTTCGGGGCGGTTCATCGTAACGATGCGCACCGCGCCGCGTGTCTCGGCGAGAAGAACGGTAGAAGATGGAACGTTCATGCCCTAACCCTATGCTGCCAGATGGCCAAAGCCGCTGCGCGCGACCCGGCTTAAAAGTTCACGTTTGAGGATGGCCTCGCAGCGACGGGAGGCCTCTTGCAATTTCTCCAGGTCAAGACCGGTCTCGATCCCTTCGGCTTCGAACAGGTTGACGAGGTCTTCTGTGGCGACGTTGCCCGTGAAACCTTCGCCGTATTTGATTTGTGCCGGGTGGCCGCCGACGCCGCCCATCGCACTGTCGAACCAACGGCAACCTGACTCATAGGCGGCGTAGCAGTTGGCAAGCCCCGTTCCGCGACTGTCGTGGAAATGGGCGATCGGGGTCATATCCGGGAGTTCGTGGGCGATCCGCTTAAAGAGGCCTTTTATCGACGCCGGTGTGCCATGCCCTGTCGTATCGCAGACGGAAACGTGGTGCACACCGAGTTGCGAAAAACGGGCGAGGTCAGCAAGCACACTCGACGGATCGACCTTGCCTTCGAAGGGGCAGCCAAGGGCCATGGAAATCACCCCGATCAGCCGGAAGCGGCCATCCGCCAATTTCACCATTTCCGCGACATTCGCCCACTGCAATTCTCGGGTAGTTCTAAGGTTGCGCTGGGTGTGGGCTTCGGTGGCAGAAACCAGCAGGCTGATTTCTTCGGTACCATGTCCGGCATCGAGATCGGTAATCGCGCGTTGAACAGCTTTAATGTTGGGGCAGGTGGCCTTGTAGCGCGTGCCCTTGCGTCTGGTGATGCCGGCCAGAACCTGCGACGCGTCTGCAAAGACAGGGACGTGCACCGGGCTGCTGTAGCTTGTTGCTTCAATCCTGGGAAAGCCGGCATCCGAGAACGCATTGATCAATGCGATCTTGTCGGCCGTAGACGTCGAAACAGCCTCATGCTGCAGTCCGTCTCGCGCAAAGCATTCGCAGATTGTGATTTCGCTCGCCATGCCTCACCTCCGTTCGGCTTGACGACAGAAATGTATTTATTCGTTCACAATGTCAACTAATTTCTTATCCATGGCAGCGACGTGCCTCACTCTTCCTCCAGGCTCTTGAGGTCTGACTGTGAGGCGGTGTTGCGCAGTTCGTGATAATATTTGCTGCTTGTGCGGGTAACGCGGCGCAGGAGCTCGACAAGGATTTGTTGCTCGGCGCGGCTCAAGGTGGCGAGCATTTCCTCGTTACGCTCGAAGGAGTCTTCAAGGATGCTTCGCGACAGTGCCAGGCCTTCTGGGCTTAACGTCAACAGGATGCTGCGTCCGTCCTGGGGGTTGGCAGTCTTGGCGATGTAGCCGCGCTCAATCATTGCCGACACGGTACGGCTCATTTGGCTTTTCAGAAGGCCGCTATGCTTCGCAAGTTCCTGTAGCGGCACCTCTCCAAGGTATTTCAGAACCGCAAGAACGCGCCACTCCCGTGGCGTAATGCCGTATTTGGGGCGAATGGAAAGGGCCGCAATGCGGGTCGAAAGTCCTGCCAACCGCTGAAGCTGGAAGCTGAAAAGGTCGCGGATATCAGGTTCCTTTTCCGACTGCTCGTGGAGCCGATCGAAGTAGTCCCCTGATTTTTCATTCAGCTGATCGCGGTTCTGCACGGTCGTTTCCTCTCCGGGTGTGAATCGGTCTCTTTCTGCTCGATTTCTTCCGGCGATGCCAGTTTCGCCAAAGTCGCGCAGAAAATTAGTTGACAACGTGAACAATGTAGTTAATTTCGTCAACTAGATTGGCATGTGGCCGACGACTTGTCGACCACGATGATCTCGCCAGAGGAGTGGCGGGACGGTCGGATCTGTTTTCGTGGAGGAGCAAACATGATTTCACTGCGGCATAAATCGGCCTGCCTCGTTGGTGCGGCCTTTATCGCGTCGATGACGGTACCTGCTAGCGCGGCCGACACGACGCTGACGATCGCCGGTTTCGGCGGTAACCTACAGACCGACCTGCGCAATACTATCTGGCAGCCTGCGGCAGATGCGGCAGGAGTTCAACTGCGTGAGGAGACCCATGACGGTCTGGCGGCTGTGCGGGTTCAGGTCCAATCGGGTTCACCGACATGGGATGTTGTGCATCTCGGCGCCGACGAATGCGCCGTTGGCGGAAAAGAGGGCCTGTTCGAAACGCTCGACTACAAGGTGATCGACACCACTGGTTTCGACCAGCTCGGCTATGGCGACAACTGGATCGCGACGAACACGTATTCGGTGGTGCTCGCCTGGCGCACAGACGTATACAAGGACAAGAAGCCGCAAGGCTGGAAGGACCTTTGGGATGTGGAGAATTTCCCAGGGCGCCGAGCGTTGAGCAGCTACCCGCAGGAGATGATGGAGATCGCACTCCTGGCTGACGGTGTGGAAAAGGACAAGCTCTATCCGCTCGACACCAAGCGCGCGCTTGCCTCTCTGGACAAGATCAAAGGGAACGTCGCCGTCTGGTGGTCCTCCGGCGCACAGTCTGCGCAGCTGATCAAGGACAAGGAAGTCGACATGATGGCAATTTGGGGTAGCCGCGTTGCCAATGTCATCAAGGATGGCGCGCCCGTTGAGTTCACCTATCAAGACGCTGTCCTCGGCTATGGCTGCCTGGCCATTCTAAAGGGATCGCAGAACGTTGAGGCGGCGCAAAAGTTCATCGCTGGCGTTGTGTCTCCCGAAGTCCAGGCGCGCATTCCGGAAATGATGCCATACTACGGACCAACGAACAGCCGTGCCTTCGAGGTCAAGAAGTTCGCGCCCGAGGTGCTGGCCAAGTCGAACATGTCGCCGGAAAACGTCAAGAAGCAAACCTTTTTGAACGCCAACTGGTGGCGCGACAATAATGCTCTCGTTCGCGAGGACTACAGCCTGTTGATGTCGAACTGACGTCGATCGCATACGGAGAACGGCAATGACATCAGGTGCAGTTTCGATCCGCCAGATCTATAAGGCCTATGGGAGCTACAAGGCGCTGGACGGCATATCTCTCGATATCGCCGCCGGGGAATTCCTGACGCTTCTCGGCCCCTCGGGTTCGGGTAAGACCACGCTCCTGAACGTCATTGCCGGCTTCGAGAGACCGGACAGCGGTAGCCTGCTGGTCGACAATACCGAGTTCATCACCCGGCCGCCGCACAAGCGCGACCTGGGCATGGTATTCCAGAGCTATGCTTTGTTTCCGCATATGGACGTGTTCGCCAATGTCGCATATCCGCTGAAGCTCAGAAAGGCGGATTCCTCGACCATTCAGGCGAAAGTGACAAAAGCGCTTGAGACAGTGCATATGGCCCATCTCGCCGGGCGACGCATTCACGAACTATCAGGCGGTCAGCGTCAGCGCGTCGCATTGGCACGTGCCATCGTATTCGAACCAAAACTGCTTCTGATGGATGAGCCCTTGTCGGCGCTCGACAAGAATTTGCGCGAGCACATGCAAATCGAACTGAAGCGTCTGCATCGTACTCTCGGGATGACGACCGTATATGTCACCCATGATCAGCAGGAAGCGCTGACCATGTCGGACCGTATCGCCGTTCTCGATCGGGGCCGCATCATGCAGTTGGATACGCCAAGGGCCATCTACGATGCGCCAAATTGCAAGTTCGTTGCCGGCTTCATGGGCGATACCCGTTTCGTCCCGGTTGAAAGAAATGGCTCGGATTTCGCGTTGGGAGGTCGACCACTGAAAGTTCGCGCCGCACCGGCGAAGTCCTCAAGTGACATCTTCCTGATGGTGCGCCCGGAGCGGTTGCGCTGGCACGGCACTCCCGAACGGGACAATCGCATCGAAGGCAATGTCATCGATGTGATTTATCTTGGCGACAGCCATATGGTCTCAGTAGAGCTTCCCCAAAGCACGGAAATTTCGATCCGCCACACCGGCGCGGAGGCGACCTCCTTGCCGAAACCTGGCGATCGCCTTGCCCTTTGGATGACGCCGGAGTCCAGCGTCATCATCGAAGGGGCCCGCTCATGACCATGGCGGAAACTCATATGCCCTCAATTGAACTCAATACGGACGTCCTGCAGCGGTCGCGCCGCAGAACCGGGCTTACTTTTATTGGGCTGTCTGCTCCCGCGTTCGTATTGGTCGTCTTGGTGCTTGTTATCCCGTTTGCCTGGCTCGCATGGATGTCGCTCTATGACGCATCGGGCGCTTTGTCGGCAGAAAACTATGCGCGTTTGCTGCGCCCCGCCTATGTCGACAGTTTCCTGACGACCTTCAAGGTCGCGGCGATCGTCACAGTCGTCTGCGTCGTGCTCGGCTACCCGGTGTCGTACCTTCTTTCGCAACTGCCCGAGAAGGTGGCGCAGATTTTGATGATCTTCATCATCCTCCCCTTCTGGACGTCGGTGCTGGTTCGCACTTATGCCTGGCTCGTTCTCCTGCAGCGCCAGGGGCTCATCAACACCTGGCTGTCGAATCTTGGGTTGATCTCGGAGCCGCTGCCACTGGTCAACAATCTGACGGGTACCGTTATCGGCATGGTGCACATCATGCTGCCGTTCCTGATCTTGCCCCTTTATGCCTCGATGAAGACGATCGACCCCATCCTGCTGCGGGCGGCGTCCAATTGCGGCGCTTCGCCGGCCCAGGCGTTTCGGCAGGTGTTTCTGCCATTGTCTCTGCCGGGCGTGGCGACGGGCGTGGCGCTGATCTTCGTCCTGTGCCTTGGCTATTATCTGACGCCGGCTCTGCTTGGCGGAGGGCGAGTGGCGATGTGGTCGACTCAGATCGCCGACATGATCGCCAAATTCGCAAATTGGGGGGCGGCCAGCGCTCTGAGCGTCGTCCTGCTCGTTGTGACCGGCACCATTCTGTGGATTGTGAACGCGCTGTTTAAAGCCGCCAGCGTTAGCAAAGGAGGCCACTGATGCTGAAATCTCCGGCCACCTCCACACAGATCACTCACGGCGAGCGGCTCTGGCTCTATGTCTTTGTCGGTATCATCCTGGCCTTTCTGATCATCCCATGCCTGATCGTCATTCCGATGTCCTTTTCGGATTCCCAATATCTCGAGTTCCCACCCCAGGCGCTCAGCCTACGCTGGTACGATGCGTTCTTCTCCTCGCCGGAGTGGCGGCAATCGGCAATCGTCTCATTCAAAGTGGCTGGCACCACTACTTTCTTGGCGACGACCCTGGGAACGCTCGCAAGTTATGGCCTCTTCAAATCGACGAACCCGTTCAATTTCGTCATTCGCAGCGTTCTCATCCTGCCAATGATGGTACCGCTGATCTTTGTGGCGATCGGCGTGTTCTTCGTCTTCGCAAAGCTTGGCATGAACAATACGCTCACGGGGCTCATCCTGGCCCATACGACCCTTGCAATCCCCTTTGTCATGATTGCCGTGACCAATGGTCTGCAGGGCTTCGATTTTAATCAGGAGCGGGCGGCCCGTAGCCTTGGTGCCTCGCCGGCCCGGGCCCTCTTCACCGTCACCTTGCCGCAGATCAAGATCTCCATCTTCTCCGGCATGCTGTTTGCTTTCATTACCTCATTCGACGAGGTCATCGTGTCTTTGTTTGTCTCCAGCGGCGCCAACTCGACGCTCACCAAGCGCATGTTCGCCAACATCCGCGACCAAGTTGACCCGACCGTGGCCGCTATTTCGTCCATGCTGGTGGTCGCCTCGATCGTGATCCTCATAGGCGCGCAATTCGTCAAAAGGCCGAAGGCCAGGGCCTCCGAACAATAAGCTTCGCGGTCCATCATTCATCGACTGGCAGCAGTCGCCCTCAGGAGGAAACCATGCTTCAGAATTCGCTTCGCGCGCTCGACATTGCCGTGCAGATCCATCCGCAGACCAATCTCGCTTTGCACGAGAAGCTGGGCCCGACGATCATGTCACGCGGTGAAGGCGCCTATGTCTACGACGATGACGGCAAACAGTACATCGAAGGGATGTCGGGCTTGTGGTGCGCCGCTCTCGGCATGAGCGAAAAGCGCTTGGTCGAGGCTGCAACGCGCCAGATGAATACTCTGCCTTATTACCAGAATTTCGCCCATCGAACGACCGAGCCGGCCATCGAGTTGTCCGATCGGCTGCTGCGGTTGGCGCCAGTGCCAATGTCGAAGGTTCTCTTTCAGAGCTCCGGATCGGAAGCCAATGACACCGCAGTCAAGCTCGTCTGGTACTACTTCAACTCGCGGGGGCGCCCGGAAAAAAAGAAGATCATTGCTCGCAAGCGCGCCTATCACGGCACCTCAATCGCATCCGCCAGTATCACCGGCCTGCCGCATCTGCACCGCGACTGGAACCTACCGCTCGATGGCTTCCTGCATGTAACCTGCCCGCACTTCTATCGCGATGGCTTGCCAGGCGAGACCGAAGAGGAGTTTGCAACGCGTCTGGCCGATGAACTTGACGCGCTGATCGTTGCCGAGGGGCCCGAAACTGTCGCGGCCTTCTTCGCTGAACCCGCCATGGGCACTGGTGGTGTGGTACTCCCGCCGAAAACCTATTTTGAAAAGATCCAGAAAGTCCTGAAGAAGCACGACGTTCTGCTCATCGCCGACGAAGTCATCACCGGCTTCGGTCGAACCGGCAACTGGTGGGGAGCGCAGACCTATGAGATGCGGCCCGATATCATCACCTGCGCGAAGGCGTTGACGTCGGCATATATGCCGCTTTCGGCAATCCTTCTTTCGGAGCGCATCTATGAAGGCATGAGGGCACAGAGCGAGAAGATCGGCGTCTTCGGCCATGGATACACCTATGGCGCTCACCCGGTGGCCTGTGCAGTCGGGGTCGAAACTTTGCGGATCTACGAGGAGGACGGCATTATCGACGGCGTCAAAGCGTTGGGCGAGCACATGGGCAAGCTCATGCATCCGCTGATCGATCACCCGCTGGTCGGGGAGGTGCGCGGCGTCGGCCTGATGTGGGGCGTGGAACTGGTACGCAGCAAGAAGACCCGCGAAGCTTTTTCGCCCGAACTGCAATTCGGGCTTGGCGTTCAGAACCACGCCTTCGAAAACGGCCTCGTGTGCCGCTCGCTTGGTTCGGCCATTGCCTTTGCGCCGCCGCTCATTGCAACCACGGCACAGATCGACCAAATCGCCGATCGTTTTAAACGCGCACTCGATACGGCTCTGGATGACTACACCCGGTCGGGCGGAAAGCTGGACTGAGCGAGATGTCACACTGAAGGAAAACAAATGCTGGCGATATGCGACGATCGGCAGGCGGCCCACCGGCCACTAACCCGGCTGGCTGGAGGAGGACTCGCCCCGAATCCGGAGCAGCCGGAGCGCATTGAATTGTTAAAGCAGGGGCTGAGCAACTGCGGTATCAGACTGGTCTCACCGACCGCGCATAGTCGAGACGCGATCGCGATGGTCCACGATGCGGACTACCTGGATTTCCTTCAGCATGGGTTTTCGGAATGGAAGAAATCTCCGGCTAATGGGCCGGAGATGCGTGCCAGTGTCCATCCGACTGTGCGGATGAACCGGAAGCCGGTCGATATTCTTGGGCGGGCGGGATACTTCCAAGCCGACGCAAGCTGTGTCCTTCTTGAAGGGACGTGGGAAGCGGTGCGCGCGAGCGCCGATACCGCAGTCGAGGGAATGACGCGGGTCTTGAATGGCGAAGACAGGGTCTATGCGCTCTGCCGTCCGCCCGGTCACCACGCCTACGCCGATAAGGCTGGTGGTTTCTGCTACCTCAACAACGCGGCGATCGCTGCCGAGCTTGCCACGCAGCGGGGGTTGCGGGTTGCGATCGTCGATGTTGACGTTCATCACGGCAATGGGACGCAATCGATCTTCTACCATCGAGCGGACGTACAGACGCTCTCAGTCCACGGCGATCCGGCTTATCTTTATCCATATTATTCAGGTTACGCGGACGAAAATGGTGAGGGGAAGGGGCTCGGGTTCAACCACAATTTCCCCGTGCCACTAATGAGCGACAGTGAAACGTATCTCGCCGCCGTTGATCTTGCCTGCAACAGCGTCTGGAGGTTCTCGCCCGACGTTCTGATTGTTGCGCTGGGGTTGGACGCCTCATCTGCGGACCCCTTCGCCTGCATGAATGTCGACGAGGAAGGTTTTCGACGTATGGGCGAGCGTCTTGGGAAGCTTTGTAGCAAAACCTTGGTAGTTCAGGAAGGAGGCTATCCGTCACCCGCGCTGCCGGGTCTGCTGAAGAGCTTCCTGGATGGCTTCACGTCTCGCTGAAGTCTGGGCTCGAGACATACAAGAACCACTCTCGGCGATTCAGTTGCTATCCGCCGTCAAGGTCTGGCGGCGTTCGTAGGCTTTGACGGACAAGTCAGTTCCCCCGGCCTTAATCGGCAGAAAGGCCGCAATCTCAATATGTTACGGATTTGTGTGTTCAGGATCGCATTAATGTATCGACGGGAACGCCTTAGCCGCTTGCTCCGTCGCTCAGTATGTCCATGTAGGCGCGATAGACGAATACCCGGCCACGGCGCCGCCCCGTCGCTTCTTCAACGATCCCGAGTCGCTGGAGTTGCTCGAGGGCCGCGTTGACCGTTGGCATTGTCAGGCCGCTCCGCTTCATTGCCGTGGTAGCGGTCAGATAAGGGCTGGTGCGCATGGTTTCGTGGATCTGGAGGACCGATCCCGTACGTTCAGACTCCCTTACGATGCGTTCGCGGTCGCCCTCGAACAGCCGTGCAATTTGATTGGCGGTCTCAAAAGCCTGTTCCGCTGTTTCGGCGATCCCGTCGAGGAAGAACTCGAGCCATGCTTCCCAGGTGCCGTATTCGCGGACTTCCTGCAGCAGGCGGTAATAATCGGCCCTACGCGATTTGAAATAGAGGCTGAGGTAAAGCAGGGGTTGTCGAAGTACGCCGGTGGCGCAAAGGAATAGCGTGATCAAAAGCCGGCCGAGACGGCCATTGCCGTCCAGGAAAGGATGGATGGTTTCAAACTGAACGTGAATGAGCCCTGCCTTGATCAGAGGCGGAATGTCGGGCGTGTCCAGATGAACAAACCTCTCCCATTCCCCCAGGCAACTCATGACTTCATTGGGAGGAGGGGGCACGAACATTGCGTTTCCCGGTCGAGTTCCGCCGATCCAGTTCTGGGACGTGCGGAATTCACCAGGGCTCTTCGTCCCACCGCGGCCGCTGTCCAACAATCGCTGATGCATTTCCCGAATGAGGCGCAGAGATAGTGGTAGCTGTTCCAGACGCTCGAGACCGAACATCATGGCGTCGACGTAATTGGAGACTTCGCGAATATCGTCGACGGGCTCGCCACCGATCGCTTCCGTTTCGAAGCGAAGTAGGTCGGAAAGCGTCGATTGAGTGCCCTCAATTTGGGATGATAGGACCGCCTCCTTGCGTACATACATGTAGAGGAACAGTTCCTTGTTGGGCAACAACACGGAAACGCCATCGAGCCGTCCGAGCGCCCGCTCGGCCGCGCTAAGACGAGTGAGCAGGCCGGTGATCGCGATTGGCGGAACCGGGGGAAGGGGAGGCGGCACAAACGCCTTGACGCGTTCACCACCGACAGCGGTTTCGACGAAGCGGCCCAGCCGCCCGTTGGTATCGGGGTCGTTGCTGTTCATTGCCTTCCCGAGTCGATTGTCGTGCTGACGTTAAATAGCACTGCTTCTTAATAAACAAAACGGCTTTTTTGTTAATTAACGTGCTCGCTTAATTAACAATGGGCACGGGAATGTAGTCCGAATCCCTTCATGGCGAGGGATAGGAGACATCCGTGCGGCCGGCTTCCCGTCGTCGCGTGGAGAGTTCGCGTTGCTACCTATGATATGAACGCCAGAGGAGCGTCAGGAGCGGATACTTGGCCAGTGCTACCCGAGCGTCTCAATTGGGGCCGGAAGTTGACAGTCCGTTGTCAGGCAAACTTGTGGGAAAGCGGACATTCCCATGGGAAAGGCTGACGGTATGCTCCGCTCCGGGTCGCCGCTCGCGTGTGCAGCTTCAAACCTCCGCGTGTCAAAGGCCGGAGTAAAACCGGCCATGGGGCGGCGTAAGGGTCGGCCACTTGTGGCGCACGCATGCGCTCGCCGGGAGGCGTGGCTCAAGCGGGGTCTCATGCCTGCGGCGCGGTTTTGCCGGATGTTTCAGCCTGCCTCCCGGGCGCAGCTTTGCGCGAGACGGTATCTCGGAACCCGGGTGTGAAGGCAAGATGCCTATGCGGCACGGGCTGCTGCGGCTTGCGCTATCAATTCCTCGTCCTTGGCCACGCCCCGCTTGAAAGCATCTCGCTCCACCAGTTTGCCGACATAGTCCAGGAACGCCTTGCGCGGAGGTAGCGTCTGAAGGCCAAGGGCCCAGCCGATATGCGAGCCGATATAGATGTCCGCAGCTGTGAACCGGTCGCCGGCGATGAAAGAATGCGCCTGCACTGCTTTTTCCAGCTGGTCCAAAGTGCGCTCATAGCTACCGTAGCCGAAGAAAAATTCCTGTTCGGGAGCGGGCACAAATCCCGCCCGGTGGTTCGTAACGGCCTGTTCCACCGGTCCCGCAGCGAAGAACATCCAGCGGTAGTACTCGGCACGCTCATCTGCAATAGGTGCAAGCCCAGCCTCGGGGAACGTCTCGGCCAGGTACGTAATGATTGCGCCGCTCTCTGTCACGGCGCGGCCATTATGCACGAGCGCCGGCACCTTGCCCATGGGATTGATCTCGGCGAAGAAGCGAATCAATTCGTCGCTGGGATTGCTCGATGCTGGCCGTTCGAGCGCCGCGCCGCCCCATTCGTCAAATGCGCTGGTCTTTTGGTAATCGAGGACGACCGTCTCGTAGGGTTGGCCTACCTCCTCCAGCATCCAGCGCACGATGCGCCCGCGAGAGTTCGGGTTGGTGTAGAATGTGAGCGCCATGTTCGATCTCCTGATTGATGGTTGTTGTTATCTGGGTCGGTTCGTCCTGCAGGGGATGTTGCGGGACTGTCGGCTCCGGAGATGGTTGCCGCCGGATCTGAGCTTCAGCGCCAGCATCATCGAAGAAGAAGATAAGAACGGGACGCCGCGCACGCATTAGCAAACTGCGCCAGAAGACTTGCAAAACGCGCCAAAAATACTACGATATACGCCAAGTCGTGATGTAAATCCGCCTGCCACCTGTACTCCGCGCGCCAGGCCCAAAATATTAAATCGAAAGCGTGACTGCCGATGTGCGGTTTGGGTGATGGCACACTGGGGCCATTTCGACCGCCTGCAATCTCCAAATGGAGTGAAGAGATTTATGACCAAAGTGGCTTCCGACCGATGCAAATTGCCGAGGCCATTCTGGCAGTCACTTGAACAACTGGGACTGCGGCCTTCGGCGGTGCTGCGACAGGCCAGGCTTCCTGCGACGCTGCATCTCGACAACTCCGCCGTCATCAGCACCACACAACTTTTCGCCATCTGGAACGCAATAGAGACGCTGTCCGCAGACACCGCCTTCAGCATAAGGATGGTGAGCGAGACCAGCACCGCCAATCACAAGCTCGCAATTCTGGTGGCGTCCTACGCTGCCGACTTTCGGGACGGTATGGCGCGGCTGGACCGCTTCAATCGTCTTTGCAGCCCTGACCGTCTTTGTTTCGAAGAGCGCGACGGCAAGGTGTCGGTGACGATCGAGTGGCCTGCCGGCACCGAACCGGAGCCGCCCCTGTCGGTGGACGCAAGCTTTGCCCTTTTGCTGGAACTCGGGCGACGCGGTACTGGCCGTCACCTGCGGCCGTTCTCGCTGGAGCTGCGGCGACCAAATCCGGGAACGGACAGGCACGCCATTTTCTTCGATTGCCCGATCCATTTTGGGACAGAGCGTGATCGCATGGTGCTGAATGCACCGGATCTCGACCTGCCGTTCCCCGGACACAACCCCGAACTGATCCAGATGCTGACCCCCGCGCTGGCAGACGCCGTGCGCGAGATCGAGGCGCAGGCCACAATCGGTGAGCAGGTAAAGGGCACTTTGAAGCGCACAATGGCCAGTGGCCGCCATGACGTCGCTGCTGTGGCGCGCGATCTGGGCCTGAGCGAACGCACCTTGCAGCGGCGGATTGCGGCGGAAGGCCAGACTTTCCGTGCTCTATTTACCGAAGCCAGGCAGGAACTCGGCCGCCAGCTTCTCTCAGATCTCACGATTGACGTGGAAGAGGTAGCCTACCTGCTTGGATACCAGGACGCCAACTCGTTCTATCGCGCTTTCCGCGAGTGGGAAAACATGACGCCCGGCCACTGGCGCCGGATCAAGTCTCTGGGCAATGACTGCCCTTAGACGGCGGTGAAGCAGAGATCAACGGCCGGGTTGGGGCGCAATACTGCCGTTCACAGACTTAAGCGGGGGCGTCGCCTTAGAGGCGGACAGAATCGCGCTCCCCACGAGTCCTGCACGGCTTGTTGCTGTGATGTTCACTTTTGGGAGATCCTAACTGAAGTGCAACACGCCGATTTTCAGGGTAGGGGTTCAGCGTCCCTCTTGCAAATGTGCCCGGAACACTTCGGCCGGTGTTCTGTAGTCGAGGCACTTTCGCGGCTGGTCGTTGA